>Ga0208299_1000030_pt1 | contig 139684 bp, 126 predicted proteins | sample 15_taG_FD_184089 | JGI IMG/M metagenome (GOLD analysis project Ga0208299, IMG submission 184089) | Marine viral communities from the Subarctic Pacific Ocean - 15_ETSP_OMZ_AT15312 metaG (SPAdes) (version 2) | ecosystem: Environmental > Aquatic > Marine > Oceanic | place: Pacific Ocean... | reverse complement strand
TGGCCCCATCCGAAACTGGGAAGTGACCGGACCGGTATCGCTCAATCCTGGAAAATTGCAGGAAGTTGAGCGCAATAAACTGGCTGCTTAGATGCGGTCATTTGGACAACTGGGTTGAAAATCGCCGATCATCTGCGCCCTGAAGATATCGATAAAATTATCTACGCCTATCGTCAGGGGCAGGAGATTCCGGGCTACGCCCGCCCGGTACCTTTCGTTGAGCTGCGTGAGGAAGAATACAACTGTAACATCCGCCGGTACGTCGACAATGCTCCGCCACCCGAGCCTCATGACGTGCGCGCACACCTCCACGGCGGCGTGCCAATTGTGGAAATCGACAGTCTCGATAACTACTGGCGCAATTACATTGATCTAAAGGGTGCTCTGTTCGTTCCACGAAACACCGATTACATGGACTTTGCGCCGGCTTTGACAGACAAGCGAGGGATTGCCGTACTTATCAACCAACACCCGGGCGTAGCTGCCGCTAACAAGCGAGTAATGGACGTGCTGGAGACCTGGTGGGATGACAACTTACCAGTGGTCGAGGCCCTGGCACCGGATGCCGCCAATCAGCAGGCCAGGCCGCGCAATGTCTATGTGATGCGCAGCCAGCTGTTGCGGGGCATTGAAGCGGCCCTGGCGGATAATGGCTTACTCACGCCCTTCCAGGTGCGTGGTGCTCTGGCCAGCTATTTCGATAGCCTAAAATCCGACTTTAAGTCCATCGCAGCCAGTGGCTGGGGACCGGAATTAATTCCGGACGACGAAATTCTGGAGAGCCAGTTCCCCGAGGTACTTACTGAACAGGAACAGGCTCAATCCCGTCTGGACGAACTTCAGGCATTGTTTGCCGCCGCCAGTGAGGAAGATTTTGAAGACAACGACGATACCGGTGTCATGCCCGGTGACGAAGTCAAAAGCAAAAAGGACGAACTCAAAGCCTTTACAGCAGACTGGAAGGCCCAGCTCAAAGTCATCAAGAGCCTTGCCGCCAACCTGTTCGCGGAACTAAAAGTGGCTGATAAACTGCCGCCCGGCAGCAAGAAAGGCTATTACTGCACCGAAGGTCTGGCTGGAAAAGATCCAACCTTCGAAAACGGCCTGCGTATTGTCGAACTGGCCGAGGGGCAAGGCTTCGATAATGAATGGGACGCACCCCTGCGTGATGCCGTAGCCCAAGGTCGCCAAGCTTGGAATAGCGCTCAGCGAATCGAAACCAGCTTGGCCCGCCATAAGGCACTGGAAGATGAAGTTAAGGCACTGAAAGCGACGCTCAAAGGTATCGAAAGCAAACGAGATGAACTGGTTGAAAGTGCTCGAAAGAAGATTTCGATAGACGAGGCCCGCACCGTGATTATCGCCCGTCTCAAAGAGCGACTTCTGGCCATTTACAATGGCTACTTGCGTGCCGAGCAACGGGCCTGCATTGAGGCTGTTGAAAATCTTTGGACCAAGTACGCAATCACTGCTCGTCAGATCGAAACAGAGCGAGATGAGACTTCACAGAAATTACAGGAGTTTTTGGTGGAGTTGGGATATGAGTGAGTGGATATCTAGCTCCTTGGGTGAGTTAGTGACCTTCCAGAAAGGTAAAAAGGTCAGTACGAGCCGCTACCCGCTAGAAGGGTACCGAGAATATCTTGGTGCCGGCAAGTTGTCCGGTTCTTCAGACGGTTACGCGTCCACCTTTCTAGCTGTGCAAGCTAATGAGAAAGATGTTCTGATGCTCTGGGATGGGGAGCGTAGCGGGCTATGTCGAACGGGGTTATCTGGCGTAGTTTCCTCGACCGTATCTAAGTTGACACCGACAGACTCTATTAACAATTTGCTCCTGTATTACCTATTGCATCAACGCTTCGGGTGGATTCAACATCGAAGGACCGGCACCGGCGTTCCTCATGTGCCTAGGGATCTCGGGCGAATACTTAGGCTTGCTTATCCTAGATGCATAGGTGAGCAGAAAAAAATCGCCTACATTCTGGAAACCATCGACCTGGCAATTAAAAAGACCCAAGCCTTAATTGATAAGTACCAGCAAATTAAGGTCGGGCTGATGCACGACCTTTTTACCCGTGGCATAGGCCCCGATGGCCAAATGCGCCCAAGCTACGAGCAGGCCCCGGAGCTGTATCAGGAAACACCGATTGGGTGGATTCCGAAGGAATGGCGGGCTGATCGCCTCGAACAACTCTTGGCACCGGTAGCAAATAATCTACGAAGCGGGCCATTCGGAAGCGCTCTTTTGAAATCAGAGCTTGTCGAAGACGGGATACCATTTCTTGGGATCGATAATATCCATGCCGAGCTTTTTGTTGATAATTTTCGGCGGTTCGTCTCTGAAAAAAAGTTTTTGGAATTAAACAAATACGCAGTAAGAAAAAAAGATGTGATCATAACCATCATGGGAACTGTTGGAAGATCCGCTGTTTTTCCTGACCATCTAGATAGAGCTCTTTCTTCCAAACACTTATGGACCATGACATTGGACCAAGAGCGTATCGTTCCCGAGCTAGTTTGTTGGCAGTTGAACTGTGCACCATGGGTCAAATCGTGGTTTCGTAGAGAGACTCAAGGCGGCATCATGGATGCGATTCAGTCACGAACACTCAAGACTTTGACGTTGCCGGTTCCGCCGCTTGTTGAACAGTTAGAAATAGCCAAAAGACACTCATCAATAAGTGATCGGATAAGGCTTGAGGAACAGACTTTGGAAAAGCTCAAGAAACAAAAGTCTGGCCTGATGTACGATCTGTTGACCGGCGAGGTTCCCGTGAGCGTCGAGTCTAGGGAAGAGCGTGTTGTCGAAACCGTCTAACTATCAAGGAGCGATAATCTGTGCCGGCGATCAAAGAACAAAAGCTGCTTTATCACCTGACAAGCCTAAATAATATTGGGTCGATTTTGGACAATGGCTTGCAGCCACGAGCGGGTTTGCAAGAGTTCCACGACGTGGCCGATGCGGAGATTTTAGTCGGGCGAGGTGAGCATGGGCTGGAGAACTACGTCCCTTTTCACTGGTTCTCACGAAACCCCTTTGACGGGCGTGTTCAAAAAGATCGGCCAAATGAAGAATTCGTTTTGATTACAGTGCGGCGCGCCCTTGCCGAGGGAAATAACTGGAAGATACTGCCAAAGCATCCCTTAGCCAGACAGGAGTTTAGATTTTACGATTATCAAGAGGGTTTTGAGCTGGTTAACTGGGAATTGATGCAGGAAAGGGACTATCACGACTCTGACTGTAAAAGTGTCTGTATGGCAGAGTGTTTATCGCCGCAACCTGTTAGTCCTTCGGTTTTTTTTAAGTTGTATGTGCCAAATGAAACGGTGCGAGACAAGGTCATTAAAGAGGTAAGCAGTCGAAACCTGGCGCTCGACGTAGTTGTAAACAGAGGCATGTTCTGCTGATGGCATACACGAACCTCAATCCCGAGAAGGCCCTGATCTGGCGGATAACCCACCGCCGGAACCTACCGTGGATTCTGGTTAATGGTCTGCATGCAGGCAACAGCACTGCACGTTCACCAGATTGGGTGACCATCGGCAACCAGGAACTTATTAACCGTCGTGCACACCGCGCGGTCCCGCTGCCACCGGGTGGAATGCTGAACGACTATGTGCCCTTTTACTTCACGCCCTTTTCACCCATGTTGTACAACATCTACACCGGTCGGGGCGAAGTCGCCCGCGTAGCGAATACGGACATAGTGATTCTGGTTTCTAGCCTACACCGAGTTGCGGAATTGGGGCTGCCTTATGTGTTTACCGACCGCCATGCTTACACTATGACGGCAAATTACTACAATGACCCTATAAACCTGAATGCAATCGACTGGCCGTTGTTGCAACAGCGCAACTTCCAGCGCGACCCGAATGATCCGGAGAAGGTCGAACGCTACCAGGCCGAGGCCCTGGTCCATGGGCAGATGCCCATTGAGGCACTGTTGGGTGCAGTGTGCTATACCCCGCAGGTACAGCAGGAATTGCAAGAACAGGCGGCCAGATTAGGTGTCCAATTGGATATCCACTGTATACCTCAGTGGTACTTTTGAGTTGAACGGTCATTCTTGGGAGAGTGCAATGATCAGTTACACCACCGGAAACCTACTCGACGCCGACGTAGAGGCGCTGGTGAACACCGTCAATACGGTTGGTGTGATGGGTAAGGGGATCGCATTGATGTTCAAGGAGCGTTTCCCGACCAATATGGTGGCCTACGCCAAGGCGTGTACGGATGGGGAGGTTCAAACTGGACGGATGTTTGTCACTGAAACCGGCGAACTGATGGGGCCACGCTGGATTGTTAACTTCCCGACCAAGCAGCATTGGCGCGCCAAGTCCCGCATGGAGTGGATCGTCGACGGTCTCGCCGACCTGCGTCGTTTCATAGAAGACAATCAAGTACGCTCCATTGCCATTCCTCCCCTAGGCGCAGGTAACGGTGGCCTGAAATGGGCAGAAGTGAAACCTCATATCGATCAGGCACTCGGTGATCTCGAAGATGTGGAGATTATCGTTTATGAGCCGACCAGCCGATATCAGAATGTCGCCAAAAAAAGAGGTGTGGAAAAACTGACGCCGGCCCGCGCCCTGATTGCTGAGTTGGTACGCCGTTACTGGGTGCTGGGGATGGAGTGCAGCTTTCTGGAAATCCAAAAACTGGCCTGGTTCTTGGAACGGGCCATCGAGGCCGAAGGCCTGGACAACCCCCTGGATTTGCGTTTTGAGGCCAAACATTACGGCCCTTACGCCGACCGATTGCGCCATCTTCTGGACGCACTGGACGGCAGCTATCTCAAAAGCGAAAAGCGCATCAGCGACAGTGACCCTTTGGATACGATCTGGTTCAACGATATCAAGCGTGACAAGGTGGCGCTGTATCTGAAAACGGAAGCCAGCGCCTACTTACCAGCGCTGGAAAAGACCACACGTTTGATTGATGGCTTTGAGTCGCCATTCGGTTTGGAGCTCTTATCCACGGTGGACTGGCTGTTAGCGCAAGAGCATGTCGAGCCGGAGCCGAAGGCGCTACTTAAGGGTGTAAGCCACTGGTCAGAGGGAGAATTTGCTGCCCAGCGCAAGCTTAAATTGTTCGACCTTCCGAAACTTGAACTGGCCCTGAACCGTCTGCAACAGGTTCCGTTGCAGCAAGCAGTGTGAAGAATTTATCGGAAGAACAATAATGAGTGAGTACACGGAGGTTGAGCAGCCGTTTCTGCAGCAATTGAAAGCACTTGGTTGGGAGATCATCGACCAGGGCCAGGAGATTCCGTCCGACCCGACGCGTAGTCATCGTGCAAGCTTTCGCCAATGGTTGCTGCCCGACGTGTTCACCAAGGCAGTGGCGTCGCTGAACCAGGGTGCCAGCGGTCAGACCTGGCTGACCGACAAGCAGCTTGTGGACTTGCAGGAGCAGGTTCTGCGGCAACCTAATCGCACCTTGCTTGAAGCCAACGAAGCGGTACAGAAGCTGCTATTCAAGGCCCAGGTGGATACCAACGAAGAGGCCGGTGAGCAGGATCCGGTCGTTAAACTGATTGATTTCGATACACCGGCGAACAATCACTTTCTGGCTATCAACCAATTCCGTGTAGACACTCCCGGTTGTGTTAAGCAGTTCATCATCCCTGACATTGTGCTGTTCGTGAACGGGATTCCGCTGGCCGTTGTGGAGTGCAAGAAGGGCGGGCCCACTTGCGCCAATCCTATGGCCGAAGCTTTTGTCCAGTTGCAGCGTTATATGAACCGGCGCGAAGACACCGCACGCCAGGGCCTCAAGGAAGGCGAGCCTCGCCTGTTTCACAGTAATTTGTTGTTGATTCGGTCCAGTGGTATGGAGGCCGACTATGGCACCATCACTTCTGGCGAAGAGCACTTCTACCCGTGGAAAACTCTATGGCCCCGCGATGACTCCGACGCTGAGGGGATGAATGCCCAGCATCGGCTGATCGAGGGGATGCTCAATAAAACGAACCTGCTGCGCATTCTGCGTACATCGTCGGTGTATATGGATACTGACGGAGGGCCGCGAATCAAGGTGGTATGCCGCTATCAGCAATTCCGCGCCGCCAATAGAATTATTGAGCGCCTGCGCCACGGCGAGACAGCAGAAGACAGGAGCGGGGTGGTCTGGCACACGCAGGGTTCGGGTAAGAGTCTGACCATGGTGTTTGTAGCGCGCATGCTGCGGGCGTCGAAAGACCTGAATGACTACAAATTGGTGCTGATCAATGATCGTACCGACCTGGAAGAACAGCTGGCCAAAACGGCGACGCTTATCGGCGGGCGCGTCAACGTGATTGAAAGTCGGCAGGCGCTCCGCTGGGACCTGGCGTCGGACCAGTCCGACATCAACATGGTGATGGCACACAAGTTCCAGATTGCCGACCAGAGCCTGCCGATTTCCGTAGCTGAGGCCTTGGGTACCTATCAGGCGATTCCGGGTAAGGAGACCTTTGGTGTGGTCAATCGCGCCTCCAGCATCGTTCTGATGATCGATGAAGCCCATCGTACCCAGAGCTCCGAGTTGGGGGAGAATATCTTCGAGGCCTTCCCCAATGCCGCTCGCATTGCGTTCACCGGCACGCCGCTGATCACCGAACGCCACGGTGAAAAGCGCACGGTGAAGCGCTTCGGTGAGTACATCGATAAGTACAAACTGATGGACGCTGTTGAAGATGGCACCACGTTGCAGATTCTCTATGAGGGTCGAACGTCAGATGCCGCGTTGAACGAGAAACATGCCTTCGATACAAAGTTTGAAAACCTTTTCAGAGATCGATCTGAAGAGGAACTGTTGGCTATCAAGAAAAAATACGGTGCCACCGGCGACATTTTGGAGGCCGAACAGCGTATCGAGGCTGTTGCCCGGGACTTGGTGGCTCACTACCTGGCTCATATCTTTCCCAATGGTTTTAAGGCGCAGGTAGTTTGCCACTCCAAACTGGCAGCGGTGCGCTACCAGAAAGCTATTCATCAGGCCTTGGCCGATACGCTTGAGGTGATGAGAGCAGAGTCGGCACCGGATGAAGAGCGAATTCGCCGTATCGAGTTTCTGAAGGCAGCAGTGGTGATTTCCGGGGATGGCACGAACGAGGCAGCCTATATCACTGAGGCCCGTAGACAAGCTCGTGCCTGGAATGCGGTCGATAATTTCTGCAAACCCTTTGCCTTTGATGACCCCGACAAACCCTACACTGGAATCGCATTTTTGGTGGTCTGTGACATGCTGCTTACTGGCTTTGATGCGCCCGTTGAGCAGGTAATGTATCTGGACAAAAAGATCCGTGAGCACACTCTACTGCAAGCTATTGCGCGCACCAACCGGGTGAAAAAGGGCAAGCAACGGGGCTATGTAGTCGATTACGTTGGCCTGACGCACAAGCTCACTGAGGCTTTGACGCTGTACGCTGCTACGGATGAACAGCAGGAACTGGCCAGTGGGCTGAAGAACATTACCTCCGAGGTTCCGGTGCTGCAGGAGCGGTACCAGCGGCTTCTAAACCTGTTTACCGATAACAAGGTCCGGCAGATTCAGGCGTTCGTTGAGGGGGAGCTGCCTTCAGTTGAAGATGATGCGGCTGTGGTCCATGAGGCAGTGAAGCTGCTAAAGGACGAAAAGCTTCGGGCGGACTTTGATGTTTACCTCAAAAAGTTCCTGAGCAGCCTGGATATCATTCTGCCCCATACCGCGGGCCAGCCATATCGGGTTCCCGCAAAGCGAATGGGTTACATCCAGCGGGTGGCAAAGGAACGCTACAAAGACGATACGTTGAGCTTAGGCGATGCCGGACAGAAGGTGCGGGATCTGATCAACGAACACCTGATCACCCTTGGGATCAATCCTAAAGTGCCGCCGGTGGAGTTGTTGTCAGAGGATTTTCTCGATCAGCTCAATGCGCACGCCGGGGGCAATGCCGAAGCTAAGGCCAGCGAGATGGAGCACGCAATCCGCAAGCACTGCACCGTGCACCACGACGAAGACCCGGCCTTCTATAAAAGCCTTTCGGAAAAGGTTGAGCAGCTGATCGATCGCCATCAGGGTGAATGGGAAAAGCTGGCTGAAGAGCTGCTGAACCTTCGTAAAGTAGCCGTAGAGGGCCGCCAACAGGGCGAAGCTGGGATGAGTAGGGAGGCGACGACGTTCTATGAGCATATCGCCAATGAAGCCTTCGAGGATGGTGTTGTTCCTCCGGAAGCGAACGCGAAGATGAAAGCCCTGATGGAAGCAATTGTCGATACGCTTCAGCACAGCATCGGTAGCATCGACTTTTGGAACAATGCCGATAAACAGAAGAGGACACGTAGCGAGATCAAGACCGCGCTTACCCTCACCGGAATCTCCGAGCTAAAATCCCGCCGGGAACGCATCGCTGTCGAGATCATGAAGCTGGCTAAGAACCGTCACGATGCCCTGCTGAAAACTTCAGAGAATCAATAAGGAAACCGATGACACCAAGACGCGTCCGAGACATTGAGTATCAATTATTGCCAGGAAGCCAGCGTAAAACGACGGATATCGTTATTGAGCGTAATGGGCAAATAGTCGTACGCCCGCCAGTGGGCTATACACCGGAACAAGTGGACTCGCTGGTAGAAAGTAAACGCCTTTGGATCTACCGAAATTTGGCCGAGTGGAAGGATTTGAACGCCACGGCGGTGGCGCGAGAGTGGGTCAATGGCGAAACCTTTCTCTACCTGGGTGGTGCGTATCGGCTGAGTCTGGTGTCTAGTCAGGACGAATCTCTGAAGCTGAAAGATGGACGTTTCTGCCTCAGTCGTGACTTGATTGAGCAAGGTGGCACACAAGCGGCACGAACCGCTTTTGAACAGTTCTATGCCGACAAGGGACAACAACGGTTTGCCGACCGGGTAGCTTATTTCGCCCCGAAAGTGGGTGTTGAAATCAGCTCAATCCGGGTTAAGGACATGGGCTACCGTTGGGCCAGCTGCGGGCGCAGCGGCTCCTTGAATTTCCACTGGAAGTGCATGATGGCACCGCCGAAGATCATTGACTACTTTGTTGTTCATGAGCTTTGTCACTTCCACCACCGCAACCACACTGATGCCTTCTGGAATGAGGTGGACAAGGTCCTACCGGACTGGCGCGAGCGAAAGGAATGGCTGCGAAAGCGGGGTGCCAGCCTCGACATTTAAGGCGTCATTATGGGTCATAGTTGTTGATGCAAACCAAACAGGAATTTTCACAGGATCCCGAAGTCAAGGTCCGAGTTTACCGCGGTAAACTCGGACCACCTCAAGCTCAATAAAGCCTGTTATGAACCTTTCCCAGCAACCAAAGTTGGTCAGTTAGACCGCTTCTGCGACAATTTAATTTAATACTCAAACGTTGTTCCGCTGAGGTTGCCGTAAACGTAAATGAAGGATTAGCTGAAATCTCCGTATTCAATCTTACGTAGAGTTTGCATAACCCATCGTCGACCCTCAAAAGTATCCATCAAGTTAAGCGGGCTGTTGTCTGCCAGCGCTGGGACTGAGCTGACTAACCACTCGATAGACTTCTCTTGCGAACCCCAAGTGGCTTCTCCCGCTTTTAGTACCCTAGCTACGTCGAGCATACTCTCCGTTGTTCTTCGGCTTAATGCGTCCGATTGGCAAGCCAAAACTAATTGATCTGGATTCATTGCAAGCGCATTGCCTATACCTTCTTGTAGACCAGTCGACTGGATCATAGAAGCTAACCATTGTCCGGGTGCGCCGGAGCGCACTGCTGAGATGAAAGCTTCTGGGTTTGAAAAAAGCTCGTCGGGGATGCAGCCAAATAAAAGCTTCCGCGTCATTAAAGGAGTCCGCGCAGGAGATAGTTCAACGGCTGGGCGTGACGACCTCGAACCATCGTTATCGTTGATACGTTCATCCTATCTATATTTAGGAGATTTCTCATCATCAGGGGGAATTGAATTGCCCTCCGTGCTACGTTCAGCCGAAGATGAAAAATCTGGCTCCAGTTTTTCTGTTTTCTTCGGGAAACTGCATGTTTCCTGGTATAAGGCAGTTATAGGGCGTGGGCCGCTTCTGCGGAGAGTGGGGTCGGAATTGGTTGTAGAAGATCCTCCGCGCTTCAAGCCCCCTCTGCGAACAGATTTTGAGTGACCTCCAAATGCGATCATTGCAAGAATTCAACTGGCTGAAGATGAATCAAAAAAACTGGGTGCAGGACGGCGATTTTAAACCCAGTTGCCCCAATGACCGCATTTGGAGGTCACTCAAAATCTGTTCACTTGGCTTTCCGGCCTACACCAAACGACCCGCCCAGATTTAAGCCAAAAATGGGAACCGCAACCGGATTGGCGCCATATCGATGGGTGCAGGGTAGGTCGATTCTTGGCGTCAGCGTGGATGGTCCAGCGAGGCGCTACACCTTTCATGACCATCAATTCGATTGAATCACCACACCCGCAAGGACACAGCATGGCAACTGCATAAGGACCATCATCTTCAAGCAGAATTAGACGCCTCTTTGGTATCTTGTTGGGGAACAGATCATCGTTGATTACCACCATTTTGATTGGAAAAAAATCCAAAAAGCGTTGCCTTAGGGCCACAAAAAAGCGTTCTAGGCAGCGCATTTAATGTCTCCGAGCATTGGCAGTCCTAATAACGGCGAGGATAGCCCCGCTGCATATCGTTCACAGCGAACTGGCTGAAATTCATCCTCACCAAAATATTCTGTTTCCTCGATCGCTAGAGCAAACATGGTTCGTGCATAAGGACGGTTACCGTCCAGTCGGTACCGAAATGTTCGCGCAATAAACTCCTGAACAACCATGCTTGCAGCGCGCATGTTGACACTAATTACCGAGGGCGCCTCCTCGGTGCTGCCTGGCATGTAACCTTCTTGGACTTGCCTGCTGAATCTCTTGGGGTCGGTGAGCCGCAACTCCTCGGCAGCAATATCTTCTGCTGAATATACGCCCCGAGTAAGTAGAGTTGATCCGCCGGGTTGCAGATAATCTATACGCCCCTGGATATCCTGAATAACATTCTCGCCTTGGCGATTCTGTCGCACCGGGATGACTACTCCGACATCGAAAAGTGGCAGAAGCAATGACGATGCAAGGCGTTGACATATATCTCGACCTATAACTGAATCAACGCAGCAAAAGAGAGCGTCAACTTTTGATAGTGCCTCAATAGCCTCATGGGAACCGACCTCATGGCAGACGGCATTGACAACGGTTTTTGGAGATATTGCTGAGGCTGCTCGTTGAAATAACTCAACCTTAGGTAGCGCAGATTCTGCATCATGTAAGGTAGAGTTGAGTATTCGATTTAGGTTTTTCGTCTCAAGGGTGTCATGGTCGACCACGGTCATTTCATCCAATCCCAGCCTGAGTAGCTGTTCGGCAACAATGCTGCCCGTGCCCGATACGCCCACGACTCCAACATGAAGCCGCTCAAGCTCGCTGCGCATGCCAGCAGAAAATGCCATCGGAACTGAGTTTTGCGGATTGTTGGCCCAGTAAAGTGAGATATCATCCCCGATTACAGTTACCAAGGATAAGTCGCTCGACTTCTGTTTAAGGTTATAGACTCGCGCACGGATCCAGCCATTAGGCAACATGATGGCAGATCCATGCAACATTTCCCCGGACCTGCCAGAAGGCCTTGCCAAAAATAGGGAGTCCAGCAACTCCAAATCCGAGTCATTATCGGTTTGAGAAAACTCGCTTCCTCCTTGAGGGTGGGAGTGCACTAGGATCAAGGAAAGGTCATCCTTTTCAGCTTTTTCTATGCAATCCTCGATATGTTGTCCCGGCCACGTAACCCAGTTCTGCAACCGTTCACATTCACTGTGCGGTACGCAGTGCACTTCTTTGACCATCATGCGCACACGAGCTCCCATAACCCTGGAACACAAAAGTATAGCCGCGGCCTCCAGACCATCGCCGGGAAATAGGTGGCTCTGTAGTTTCGTGTAGTCGGTGGCAGACATCCCCAGCGTTGAATTCGATTGACTCATTGCTCGACCTCCCGACAGATTGACTCATCAACAAGCGCCATATGAGTACGAATCGAGTCGCTGTCGGCATTCCATGGTGCCGTCGGGTGACGAGACCAGCGCTGGTATGCGTTGCCCTCAATAGTTTGCCGGGACTGGGTTTGAGGGATTTCTTGATTGTCTCTCCTCTCCAACCACGGCGAACAGTAGAACATGTCCAACTTTGCCGCCGGATAATTCTGAGGAATGCCAATTGCGATTGTGCAGAAAGCCTGCTTGTAACCTTTAGGTAACGGATAGCCGCGCAACAGAAGCCAACGCCCTGAATCCTCCTGCACCGTTTCCCACTTTATTCCCAGTCCATCAAGATAAGGGTAATCTTTAGGCAATAAATCGAACTCCCGCCTCAAGACTCCAGCATCTCCGTTGTTGACCTGTCCCTTCAGCACCCGAAGGCGCTCCAGGCCTGGATGACAGAGGTTGATCGTGCTATCCAGCTCAACAGGCTTCTTCTTTTCACCCGCAACTTTTAAGGTAAGGATCCATTTCTGATTCAGATTGTATCCAGCGCGCTCCAATGCTTCCCGGACAGTAATTTCAGGTTTGTCCCATTCAAAGCGCTCTCCTTGAACATCCAAGGTCCAAGGCTTCTCAGAGGGTTTGCCATTCTGTTTCTTGCTATCGGTCATAACAATCACCATATTCAGTAACGTTTGTGTTCGGTGTACCGAACGATAATTGCAGCTTTACACAGCAGAGCTATACTGTCAACAGGTACTAAAGTGTTCGGTAGGGAGGTACAATCCTGCACCCCATAATTGAGAGGTGTTAAATGACGTCACCACTAGGCAAAAAAATCCGGGCTCGCCGAAATGAACTTAAGATGAGCCTAGAAACTCTCGCGACGCAGACTGATTCGAGCAAAAGTTACATCTGGGAACTTGAGAACAGGGATAACCCGAAGCCCTCTGTTGAAAAGCTCAATCGAATTGCTGAGGCATTGAAGGTTACGATTGAGTATCTTTGGAATGCAGAAGAAGAATCTCCTGATGAGTCGGTTAAAGATCGAGCATTTTTCCGCAAGTACCAAAACCTGTCCTCTGATGACAAAAAAAGGCTTCAGAGGATGCTAGATGCCTGGGATGAAGATTAATGAGTACTGCCCCCAAAGCAGAAGCTAACCGCATCTCCACACTTCTAAACCACGCCTTCGGACCTAACCGATTTCCTGTTGATGTCGAACAAGTAGCGCGCGATTATTCAAAACAGATATCGCCGGAGTCTTACATAACTGACATCAAGCCTATCCCTATGGATGGATTTGAGGGGTGCCTGAAAGCCAAGTCAGATCGAAGCAAATGGATGATAGCCTACAATCCTGACCAAGGCTCTCAGGGTAGATCACGTTTTACCTTGGGGCACGAACTCGGCCATTTTGTTTTACACAGGAATCTGCAGCAGACCTTTGAGTGCACCGAAAGAGACCTTTACGACTGGGATTCACCATTCCGGCAAATGGAATCTGAGGCGGATATTTTTGCATCTTACCTATTGATGCCTCTGGACGATTTTCGTGCGCAACTTGCTCCTGGCAATGAATTGGATGTAGAGGTGCTCAGACACTGTCGCGACCGCTATGGGGTATCGTCAATGGCTGCAGCCTTAAAATGGATTGAAATAGCACCAAGACGTACGGTTGTTGTCGCGGTGCGGGATGGTCACTTGCTATGGGCTCGTTCTAATGACAGGGCTCTCAAGAGCAGATGCTACTTTGCAGCCAGTAAACAAACCATTGCTGTACCACCTGAATCCTTGTTGGCCAAGAGTGAAGAATGCGGCCAGTCTGGTCAATGGACTACCCACGCAAGGATTTGGTTTCCAAATGAGCCCCACGACATGCCGATGAGTGAAACGGCAATCTGTATTGATAACCCTGCATTTCCATATGTACTCGGCATTCTTCAGATGCCAGAAGCAGAGTTTCACTGGACGAGTAGCAGCGAGGAGGATGAAGCAATGTTTCCTCTTACCGGAATGCAATGGTGACCACAATGCCAAGAACGTAACCGTCCGGTGATCCCATCTTGAGCCAGGCGCTGCCGCCGTCAGGATAGTGTCCACTTATTTTCTAGTGGACACTTAATATGAACGACTTAAGCGTAACCAAACCCTACCAACGCCGTCGCCGCTTTTCTCGGGAATTCAAAGCCCAGATTGTTGCCCAATGCCTGAAACCCGGTGCGTCCGTTTCCCGAATTTCCCTGGATAACGGTCTCAACGCCAACATGGTGCGGCGCTGGATCAGCGAGGCGCGACGAGCGCCGAAAACACGGACGACAACACTGGGATTTGTACCGGTTAATCTGCCAGCGGCAACCTCTGCACCGGGCAACCCATCGGTCTCGGATAAGCGTAGCATCATCCGCATCGAGATTCCCCGCGCCGGCGGTGCGGTCGTGGTGGAGTGGCCTGCGGAGCAGGCTCACCAGGTTGCTGCCCTGTTGCGGGACCTGTTGGGATGATACGCATCGACGAGATCTGGCTGGCCACTGAACCGCTGGATATGCGGGCGGGACCGGACAAGGCTCTGGCCCGTGTTATTCAGGTCTTCGGTTCTGCCAGGCCGCATTGCGCCTATCTGTTCGCCAACAAACGGGGCAACCGGATGAAGGTTCTGATCCACGATGGTCTTGGTATCTGGCTGTGTGCCCGCCGGCTGAACCGGGGCAAATTCCACTGGGGCGAAACCTGGCGCGGTGACCAACTGCGCCTGACCGAAGAGCAGTTGTCCGCCCTGGTTCAGGGCCTGCCCTGGCAACGCCTTGGTGCGGAAGGCGTCATCTCCATCCTGTAACCACAAGTGCCGTGATGCCGCTATAGCCAGAACCGCGAATCGCTTGCCGCACAGGGACTTGGCATACTAGGCGGCATGACTCAGCGCCCCGACATCAACCAACTCTCTGCCGATCAGCTCCGTGCCCTGGCGACGGAACTGATGGACTCTCTGGACGCCAAGGATCAAGTCTTGGGCCGGAAGGAGCGGGAGTTGGTGCGCAGCAATGCGATCATCGAGAAGCTGACCCACGAAGTAGCCATCCTCAAGCGTCACAAGTACGCTCGCCGCAGTGAGCAACTCGATGCTGTTCAGGGGAAACTGCTGGACGAACTGATCGACAGTGACCTGGCGGCGATCGAAGCCGAGCTTGAACAGGCGATGACAGAGGAGCAGAAATCGGCCCGGCCAAAGCAGAAGCCCAAGCGCACCCCGCTGCCACCGGAACTGCCCCGCACCCTGATCCACCACGAGCCCGAAAACACCCAGTGCCAGTGCGGCTGCCAGCTCAAGCGCATTGGCGAAGACGTCAGCGAGAAGCTGGACTACGTACCGGGCGAGTTCACCGTGGAGCGGCACATCCGGGGCAAGTGGGCCTGCGAAAAGTGCGAGACCCTGATCCAGGCACCGGTACCACCACAGGTCATCGACAAGGGCATCCCCACCGCCGGCCTGCTGGCTCAGGTCCTGGTGGCCAAGTACGCGGACCATCTGCCACTGTACCGTCAGGAACGCATCTTCGGTCGCGCCGGCCTCGAAATCCCGCGCTCGACTCTGGCTGAATGGGTGGGCACCTGTGGCTTGCAATTGCAGCCCCTGGTGGATGCACTGAGAAACACCCTGCTGGAACACGGCATTCTGCACGCGGACGAAACACCGGTCAGCATGCTGGCCCCGGGCAAGAAGAAAACCCACAAGGCCTACGTCTGGGCCTACTGCACCACACCGTTCTCGGGCCTGAAGGCCACTGTTTACGACTTCGCACCAACGAGAGCAGGCGAACATGCCCGCACCTTCCTGGGCGACTGGCAAGGCAAGCTGGTCTGTGACGACTACGCTGGCTACAAGGCCGGCTTCGGCAACGGCATTACCAAAATTGGCTGCATGGCTCATTATCCCGAGTCAGTTTTTATCCGGAGTGGACTCTGAGGAGTCCAGTGCTCACGTGGCATTGAGGCTGTATCTTCACGGGATAAAATTACTGTCCGCTATAGCGAGGCCAGAAAGGTGAGCAGGTCGGGGCTGGGCTGCCACGGTGTTGCGTTCACCGGTGTGATACCTGCGCGTTCCCAAAAGGCTTCAAGTGCTGCTCGCTTCATCTGTAAATTGGTTGTGAGATAGCGACTGGTGGTCGCGACACTGGCATGACCGAGATAGTCACGGATGACGGTAATGTCTACGCCCGACTGTAGCAGCGCGACCGCGCAACTGTGTCGAAGTACATGCGGGGTGATTTTTCGGCGCTGTAAGGTCGGGGCCGTCGGAATCGCGGCAGTCACATACTTGCGAAGCAGATAGTCCACACCGTCACGCGTCAGCGGTTCGCCCTGCCGATTCACAAAGATAAAGTTACCTGGTGCGTTGTTGCGTACGGCAGGCAAGCATTGTAGTGCCTGAGTGGTCTCGGGCCACAAGGGGCAAAGTCGATCCTTTCTGCCCTTGCCATGGAGACGCACCTGTCGTGGCGGTGTCAGATGCAGGTCTGCACAACGAACGGCAAGGGCTTCACTGATGCGAGCCCCCGTATTGTAGAGAAACAGCAGTAGCCCATGATCCCGCTGGCCGAGCGCTGTGTGGCGGTCAGGCTGGTCGATGATGGCATGCACTTCCTCGGCTTCCAGATAGGTTGCCAGAGGCTGTCGGGACTTCTTCGCGGGCAAGGCCAGGATCCGTTGATACTGCTCGGCATGCGGAAGGTCAACGCGGATCAGATGCTTGCAGAAACTGCGTATCGCGGCGCGTCGGCAGTTGCGTGTGACGACTGTGTTGGCGCGCACCGATTCCAACTGGGTTAAAAAGGCTGCAATCGCATCGACCCGCAGGTCGGTTATTTGCAAGTCGGCAACGGCGCACCCCTTGGTATTCGCAAGATAAATGAAAAGCAGCCGCAGGGTATCGCGATAGGCGCGCACGGTATGTGCGCTGGCGCCTTGCAGCCGCTGCAAATAGTCATGGAAGAAGCTCTCAACGTATGCCAGCAGCGGATCTTTGGGCTCTCGGCTCATGGCGTTTTACCACTGTGGTACCAGTGTCGAGCGAAGCGCTGGCTGGCAAGATCCATCAATTCCGGTGTCGCCCTCAGATAGACTTGAGTACCGAGCACGTCAACATGGCCCATATAGGCTGAAAGCCAGGGCAGGCGGGCATGGATGTCGACGCCCTCGTGATACCAGGCAGTCAGCCGGTGCACGGCGAAGGCATGCCGGAACTCGTAGGGGCGTGGCCCTGTTCGGCCGTTAGCGGGCTTGAGCCCTTCCCGACGCAGAAGCCGACGAATAGCTTCTGAAGCGGCCTTCACCAGCAGTGCTTGACCGGTATTGCGCAGCAGCAGTGCGCCCGGGTCATCCGTTGCCGTTGTCTCCAGGATGCGTTGGCGTAGCAGCAGGCAGTCGCCTAGCTCGCGGGCCAGATCGTCCAGAAACGGTACAATCCGGGTCTTTCCCTTGCTCTGCCGGACAAGAAAGCACTGCTGTTCCAGATCCACATCGGCCAGCTGCAACCGGGTCGCCTCCCCGAGTCGCAGGCCAGTGCAATAGAGTATCAGCAACAGCATGCGCAGCATGCCCGCAGCAAGGTTACGGGCATCATGAACGCTTGCTGCGGCAATGAGATGGACGACTTCGTCATAGGTAAAGATATACGGTAGAAAGATCGATTCCTTAATAGGCGCCCAGGCCTGTTCGGGTACAAAGCTGGCCGGGTCCCGACGGCGACGATATAGGCACAGTTGGCGGATGACGCCAAACTCCAGCCCCACGCTGACAGGTTGCCGGTGTGGATTACGCAACAACCACTCATGCAGTACGGCTTCAAACGGCACCTTGCCATACAAACCGGCCCGTTGTTCGACAGCACGTTGAAAGCTCTTCAGCGTCAGCTCACTGCGCCGGTACGAGTGCCCCATCGCACGCTTGAAGGCGACAAAGTGGGCTATGTCTTCGGCGAGTTCCGCCGCGCTGATGAGCGTCACCGGGGCACCGGAAGAGGCAGTTGGCGCAATTGCTCGGTGGCAATGCGCACATAGGCGGAAAGCGACTCCGGCGAACGGTGGCCGAGAATATCGCTCAGTACCTTGGGCGAGGTCTCCTGCTCCATCTGCCGGCATGCATGTGTATGGCGCAGCACATGGCTGCCCAGGTACGCGGCCGTGACGCCAGCCGTCCTCGCATGACCGACGAGCATATGCCGTATCGCCGAAGACGCACTCAAGGGATGATGCGGCGCTCTCATTGACAGGAATACATGTCGCGTCAGTGCCCGACGGGGACGCCCATGCTTGAGGTAGCTGACCAACGCCTCGGCAAGCGCCGGCAACAGTGGCAGCACGAACGCGACACCGGTCTTTGGCCGCATGACACTCAAGGTGGCCGCTTGCCAATCGATATCGTCGAGCGTAAGGCGGATCACCTCGCCGGCCCCTAAACCGTAACTGCTCATCAGCAAGAGCACCGTATAGTCACGCAACCCGGTGGGCGTATTGCGATCAATGGCCGCCAAGATGCGGCGGACATCATCCCACGGCAGTGCCCGGAGTGGTTGTTCATAGCGGCGTATGACCGGCGTCACGACGGATGGTGCAAGATCGCTGGACAGCTCTCCGGTGGCCAACAGAAAACGCAAATAGCTGCGCAGGCTACAACTGATGTCTGCGGTGGTTGTGCGGGCATAGCGTCTGCTGCACTCCATCAGAAAGTCATCGATATCTGTTAGCAACAGGGGTCGCATAAAACGATGCTGGGCACCGATAAACGCCAAGAAGCTGTGAATATGGGTCAGCTTCTTCTTGATGGTACCTTCCGGGTTGCCGCGGTGCTGCCGTAGATGTTCGGCGAAATCCTGTAGTCGGGGTTCGGGTTGAAAAACATGATCCATCCCGGCTTGCCACGGAGGGACCGTAACGCCCAGGGTGCTTAGACCAAGTGCCCAGGCCCGCAGTGCAGACTGCGCCCGCTGGCAAGCATGCTCAGCATCAATCCGTCGTTGTCGTGCGTACCACTGAGCAAAGATATTTACACGAGCCCGCGTCAGTTGTTCATCGGCATCAAGGGCTTCAGCCATGCAGTAGTGATGGAAACGGCGGATCCAGTTGAGATACTGGCCAAGCGAAGATGGCTTGAGACAGCGGTTATCCCGCCATACAGTCTGTACCTTGGCTAATCGCGTCTCAAAATCGGATGGCGTCTTCTCGCTGTGCACTGTTCATCTCCGCTTATGGCGTCAATGCCATAGTGACAACGTTAATGCTGATACGCAGGTGGGTCTGCCCCAGAGTTGTGTTGGATGTATTGTAAATGGGAGCCGCGTCGGTCATATCCCAAGGGTGCAGGCAGTCTTGGCAGATAAGCTGCGAGCCGGGAACGCAGGCACGCCAAAACTCTGGGTCGATGCAGCCGGTTCTGGAAGGACGTGATGCTGGGATGGCAGTCGGGAAACATCGCCGGTGCCGTATCCAATACCCCACCCAGTGACTCTCGTACGAGTCTGATCCGGCAGCGGGTCCATCGCACTGCGCTGGGTAAGGAAATATTGTCAGGTCGTAACGCATTTGCAGCGGCTTCCACACTGCCGGCGTGTTCGACGTGCAGGACGACTTGCTCCAAGGCTGCAAGTGTTCCCGACAGATGAGAGGCCAGAAAGTCTGGTAACAAGCTGAAAGTGCAATGACCCTCCGGGCAATACCAGCGAGGTATCCGCGTACCAGCGGGCGTTACACGGGAATAGGTACCGTGTCGCGAGAACGAACAACCGCCCTGCGGGTGCAATGGGCAGGTTGGTAATCTTGCCATTCGCCACCCTTGAGCCACCACATAGGCTTCGCCCGAGAGGGGCGTCTCAAATCGGAGCTGCATCTGACGCCTGGATCGCGGAATTCCAATTGGTATTTTATCCCGACAATTAATGTTGAGCATCGCCTACAGGCACTACGATCTGGAGTTTTACTCCGGATAAAAACCGACTCGGGATAATGGGCCTTATGTGGAGCTCCGCATAAGGCCCACGCCCGGCGCAAGTTCTACGACCTGCACGAAGCCAACAAGAGTGAGCTGGCCGCCAAGGCGCTGGAGTACATCGGCGGACTCTACGAGATCGAACGGGAAACCAAAGACCTGCCGCCAGATAAGCGGCGGGAAATCCGGCAAACCAAAGCCAAACCACTTGCTGATGCTCTGCACCAGTGGATGCTGGCGCATCGCCAGAAAGTGCCGGATGGCTCCGGCACGGCCAAAGCGTTGGATTACAGCCTCAAACGGTGGGACGCGCTGACGCGCTACCTGGACGATGGCGCTGTGCCCATCGACAACAACTGGGTGGAAAACCAGATCCGACCCTGGGCGCTGGGTCGTTCCAACTGGCTGTTCGCGGGATCACTGCGCAGTGGCCAGCGTGCTGCCGCTGTGATGACACTGATCCAGTCAGCCAAGCTGAACGGCCATGATCCCTATGCTTACCTGAAGGATGTGCTGACCCGCCTTCCGACGCAGAAGAACAACGCCATCGACGAGCTATTGCCCCACAACTGGACGCCGGCTATACCTGACAAGGTGTGATGGGCGGACGCTTACCCAAGAACGCCGGGGAAATAAAACGAAGACGCAATTTGGCGGGCTTCGTAGTGCCTGCACTGATTATTTGATGCTTCTGCGCTGAACTACGGTTTTATTGGTGATTCGTCGATTGATCTTTTGCTTCCAAGCGATTTGCTTGGGAGACAGTTTACGCTTTGGTCGCAAAGCGGACATTTAGTATCCGCTGATTGGCGCTTTTCAGGGGCTACGGATTAGGCTCCAAAGTGTCTTGCTTAGCCGGAGAATTGCACAGCGCTGTCATTCATCGCGCTTCGGATTTGACTGATTGTAAAGCTTGGGGAATACAAGCGACGGATCTATGTATTCACTTTCATCACTTACTTTGCCGAATGTTAGTTTGGTGTTCTCTTCAGCCACCGAAATAAGCGAATGGGTTCTACCCCAATACTGCGACAGTTCTAAATAGAGGATGGGTCTGCACCCACTGAGAGCGCTCTAGTTATTAAAAAGACCTGAATGAAAGGCAGTAATAACCCCTGTACCTCCATCGGCCCGAGAAGTTCCTCCGTCTCTCTCCAAGTCAGCAACCTGATCTGCGTTCAACGCACTATTAAAAAATGCCATGGTTGAAGAATTTGCGATTTTTGCAACTTCAAGACCTAATACATGGGCGCCTGTAAGCCGAGTATCCCAACCATAACCCCCAAGCGTGGCCGAGTGTTGTTCGAATAACTGTTCCATCATCCCAGGGATATTTTCATAATTCGCCGCAAGATACGCCAAATCAGCAGCATCCTTTCGTCGCGTTTGACCATCCCGTTCAAACCATGCAATCAACTTTAGAAGAGCCAATCCTTGTGGACTGGCGACCGGTAACTTTAATTCAGGAGCACCATCTACAATTACCATATCCGAGTTTTCCAGGGCCTCCTGAAACCCCATAACGCCCATCTCTACTTCACCCCCAGGTGGCCAGGAAATCTTGGAGCCAGGATCTTCAAGCGGACCGAATGGAATGATATCCAGGGGAAGGCCATGTATGTCGAGCAAGCGGTGGCGTATGCTCGTTTTTTTATAGCCCTCAGCAACGAGGCTTGCGCAAATGCTTTCAAAACTCCCCCAGTCGGAAACCTGAACAGCAAGATCGATATCTTTGGTTGCTCGCTGGATTGGGGCTCCATAGCAATGATGCATTACTAGGTCGCGGGCTGAGGCGCCGATAATAATGAAGGGTATCTGTTTCTGCAATGTTACCCGCGCTATCGATTCATAGGTTCTCAGCTGAATCGGATCTATCAAGCTGGAATCGAGTTTTAATTCGGTCATAGATTCGCTCCGCCGCTTCCAGGTTTCGAGGATCTCCGCTTGCCAACAAATCAGCATAGATCAGAACGTCCGGCGCAGCTTTGGAGTGCTGGGCTCCCTCTTCGCTAGTATGAGATAAATCTTGCCAGAATTTTTCACGAATTTGGATGGTGTCTGAAGCCGCCGGTAGGTCACGATTAGCTTTTCGGAGCCTGTATTTCATCACCAATGTTTTGAAATCTTCTTTTGGCAAGTAAATGGCACCCTGAGCCGGCGATAGATAGTCATCGAGGATTGATGCACCAACTTCGCCTCCCCAGCAACCACCAAGTTCAGAGGGATCTATATCCTTCCATGGCAATTGGAATTGTGTCTGAAAGGATCCCATCTCCAACTCAGGCAGCAGCTTTTCAGGGAATGCCTCGACCCAGCGATTAAGCAGGTCCAGCGGTTTGGTTAGTGATCTTGAGCGGTTTCCCCCACGCTCGTGCAAATATCCCAATTCTTTTAAATCGCTCAGGACCCAACCGATGGTTCCTAACGAGACTCCACTCCTCTCAGCAATCGTTCGATAGGTTTCGCCCACGAGCTGGGGGGCTAAAAGAAAACTGAAAGTTACTTTCAACCCGGAAGCGTTAAATGCTCGAGTTGTTCGTCGAGTTAACGAATAGTCGGATGGCGTGCGATTGCCTTTGATGAAGATATAGAGACTTTTCTCTTTGAGAAAAGCATTTCCCGCCGCATCTATGAACTGTACGCCTGCGGCTCGCAAACGGTCAGCCATATTGGGGTTAACATAGTCCGCAACCAGAAGAGCCGGATCCGGCATTCGACGCAGTTGAGCTGCAATGGAGCCCGCATTTAACTGCGGCACCCAACGCTTCAGTACCGCACTATAAGTGATTCCATATGGATGCAGTTCAAGGCCGATATCCGTTGTGTTGCGAAACAGCCCACTCAGTTCCTTTTTGATGAAGTCGATGTCCGTTTCTTGCTTAAACGCCAGGAGCGCTTGGTCAAGTAAGGCGCCTTCGCCGATAGATGATGTCATAGACTACTCTCCAGATTATGTTCACATAATAGCAGTGTTCATTATTAATGAACAAAATTATTTAGTGAACAAACCTCCCATCGGAATAACTACCTAAATCCAATGGAATCGAAAGACGCGAGTGCACACACCTTCTGGAGGGCCGGCAAGCTTTAGAGATCGGATGGCCAGGTGACCCTGCCCACACTAATTAGAGATAACAAGCACACAACATGTCCGATTTCAGACAAGAGGGAACTGGCGGCCAAGGCACTGGAATACATCGGCTGGCTATACGAGATCGAGCGAGAATCCAAAGACCTGCCGCCAGATAAGCGCCTGGAAATCCGACAAACCAAAGCCGAACCACTTTCTGACGCACTGTATCAATGGATGCTGGCGCATCGTCAGAAAGTACCGGATGGCTCCGGCACGGTCAAAGCCCTGAATTACAGCCTCAAACGCTGGGAAGCGCTAACGCGCTACCTGGAGGATCGCGCTGTGCCCATCGACAATAGCTGGGTGGAAAACCAATCCGGCCCTGGGCACTTGGCCGTTCCAACGGGTTTTTCGCAGGGTCACTACGCAGTGGTCAGCGTGCGGCGGCGTTCATGACTCTGATCCAATCAGCCAAGCTGAACGGGCATGATCCGTATGCCTATCTGAAAGATGTGCTAACCCGCCTGCCGACACAGAAGAACAACGCCATCGACAGGCTGTTGCCCCACAATTGGAAGCTCGGCGGATCTAATGAGAATCAGGATTAAGTGGTAGAGGGAGTTATCCTTTAATCCCAAACCCCTTGTGCTCTCAAAAGCTCGACAGGTTCAGGAGCTAACCTCTTCGGCCTCCTGTTCCAATGCCTCCCTCATGTAGCAATGCAATGAGCGGGCACGCGATACTGTCTGGCTGTGCGTGGCATTGACTGACCATTTCGCTCAGAGCCTTCTCGATTTTTACCAGCCTTTCGATCTTTTCGCGCACATCCTTCAGCTTGTGCTCGGCGAGCGCACTGGCTTCTTCACAGTGGGTGCCATCTTCCAGCCGTAAAAGGTCACTGATCTCATCGAGACTGAAACCCAATTGCTGCGCCGTTTTCACAAATGTCAGCCTATCAATATCAGCGAAACCATAGCGTCGAATACCACCTGGAGGCCGTTTGGGTTCCGATACTAGACCTCGCCGCTGGTAATAGCGGATCGTCTCGACATTAACATTGGCTGCCTTGGCCAAGCCGCCAATGGTCAGTGAATTGGTGTTATCCGACATGATGCTTGACTCCGTACTTTACTACGGAAGTAACCTTATCTCGAAAGGTCCATGGGTAACAGGTGTAAACGTCATGTCGAAATTTGAATCTAAATCCGGAGGTGCTTCTCTAGCTGTCGGGGGGATGGCTGGAATTCTAGCCTCGGCGTGCTGTCTCGGGCCATTGGTACTTATCACTCTGGGCGTTTCCGGTGCCTGGATCGGCAACCTGACAGCTTTGGAGCCCTATCGACCGCTCTTCATTGGCGCGGCCACCGTCGCCATGTTCTTTGCCTGGCGACGAATTTATCGCCCTGTAGAGCAATGCTCACCCGGAGAAACGTGTGCGATTCCTCAAGTCCGAAAGACCTATAAGGTGATCTTTTGGGTAGTTACAGCTCTGGTACTGGTCGCTTTAGTTTTCCCTTACATTTTGCCTCTATTCTACTGAAAGGAGATTTTCCTCATGCGTAAACGGTTTGTACTTGCCATGTTCCTCACTTTACTCAGCATGTCCGCCTGGGCTGCGTCTCAAAAAGTGACGCTCTCGGTGCCTGACATGACCTGTTCCGCGTGTCCGATCACCGTCAAGCTGGCTTTAAGTAAGGTGGAAGGGGTGTCGCAAGTTTCCGTGAGCTACCCTGATCGAGAAGCCATAGTCACCTTTGACGATGCGCTCACTTCCATAGAGGCACTCACCGAGGCCACGAGCAACGCTGGCTATCCCTCAACTCCCAAGGTCTCAGAGGTGAACCCGGAGGGACGATGAAGAACCCGAAGAACCTGCTCAGGGTTGGCATAGTAGGGACTATTCTGGTTGCACTATGCTGCTTCACGCCGATTCTGGTCATTCTGATGGGCACCGTGGGACTGGCCGCTCTAACGGGCTATCTCGACTACGTGCTTCTTCCGACACTGGGAGTATTCATCGGCCTGACTGTCTATGCGTTCTGGCAGAAAAAACAATATGACGCCAGCTACGAGAGCAATTCCAAAGCGTCAAGGAGTTTCCCGAGTGAAAAATGACAACAAACTGCATATTGCGGTAATCGGCAGTGGTGGTGCCGCCATGGCGGCTGCCCTGAAGGCGACTGAACGCGGTGCCCGCGTCACCCTGATTGAACGTGGGACTGTCGGTGGCACTTGCGTAAATGTTGGCTGTGTGCCCTCGAAGATTATGATTCGTGCAGCGCATATCGCGCATCTTCGAAAAGAAAGTCCTTTTGACGCGGGCATCAGTGTTCAGGCACCTCAGGTAGACCGAGCGAAACTGCTTCAGCAGCAACAGGCACGGGTGGAGGAGCTGCGTGACACCAAGTACGAAAAGATACTCCGAGGACACAAGGACATCACAGTCCTGAACGGTGAGGCCCGGTTTCTCGATACCAATAGCCTGGTAGTCAAGTTGGCTGAGGGTGGTGAACAACCGGTTCATTTTGATCGCGCCTTTATTGGAACCGGAGCAAGACCTGCAGAACCACCAATTACCGGGCTGGCAGATGCCCCTTACCTGACATCAACCAGTGCCTTGGCGCTGGATACCGTTCCCAAACAGCTAATCGTGATTGGTGCCGGTTTCGTTGCCTTGGAATTGGCTCAGGCGTTCGCCAGACTCGGCAGCAAGGTTACTGTTTTGGCCCGGAGCTGTGTGTTGTCCGGCGAAGATCCCGCGATCGGAGAGGCCATAGAGGCGGCGTTTAAACGGGAAGGGATTGAGGTGCTTGGCCAGACCCGGCCCAGTCATGTGGACTATAGCGACAACGAGTTCATCGTCGAGACGCCTGCCGGCACCTTGCGAGCCGATCAGCTGCTGGTGGCGACCGGTCGAATGCCCAATACCGAGACCTTGAACCTGGCAACCATTGGCGTGGAAACCTCACACGGCGCAATTCAGGTGGATGGGCATCTGCAAACAGCGGTCCCCGGAATATACGCTGCCGGTGACTGCACCAACCAACCGCAGTTTGTCTACGTCGCCGCTGCCGGAGGCAGCCGAGCAGCCATCAACATGACGGGAGGCGAGGCCAAGCTCGACCTCAGTGTCATGCCCGGGGTCATGTTTACCGATCCTCAGGTCGCCACTGTTGGTCTCACCGAGGCTGAAGCGCTTAAACGGGGCTATAGCGTGGACACCCGACTGCTCGATTTGGAAAACGTGCCGCGTGCGCTGGTAAATTTTGACACCCAAGGCTTTATTAAAATGGTGGCAGAGCGCAGCTCAGGCCGTTTGCTGGGGGGGCAGGTTGTCGCAGCGGACGGTGGTGAAATTATCCAAACCGCCGTGATGGCGTTACGCGCAGGTTTGACCGTTCAGGAAATCGGCGATGATTTGTTCCCTTATCTGACCATGGTTGAAGGACTTAAACTCTGTGCGCAAACTTTCACCAAGGATGTAAAGCAGTTGTCCTGCTGTGCTGGGTAAATGATGTGAATGCGGCTCTCTGGGGTTACTGGGCAGACGTACAAGGGTTCTGGGCATGGACAGTGGAGGAATCTCTGTCAGGGTAAACATACTGCTAACTGATAGCGGTATAGTGGGCAGCTGGCCAGCGTTGTCCTGACATTAGTCTGTAAACCCGTTTTGGGTGGTGCTTGTCGTTCTCCACTCAAGAGGTGATCGCCAGACGCTTGAGTTGGGGCAGTATCAGAGGTGTTGGTATCGCTCGGTTGGGCAACCTGGTCTCAGGTGGCACGGTAGGGTGCGGATAGGCTCTATTTAATGGGCCTTAAGTATCTATAGCGTTGAGGAAAAGGTGGACTTCCCCGGTGAGCTCCACAATATTCTCACCGCATAAATTGGCGTATTATGCGAGGCACTCAGGCGTATCCCGCGGGGGATCGAGACTCACTAACAACGTGGGCACCTCTTCTTGAAGCTCTGGAGCGAGACTCTGGGTGCCTGAAGTACGTGTGGCAAAACGTACTTGTATGCCTGTGTCGATGATTGCTCGGGGGTGAGTCACCAGAGTATTTTGTCGGGCGCGTAAACTCGCTCTCTAGCTGTCGTGAATTCAAAATTCGATCGTTACCTTTAATCCCCCCCGTGGACCATTTGAAAAGACGATCTTCCCGCCATACCTGCTAACAATGTCTTGAACGATTGCAAGGCCGAGCCCATGGCCCGGAGTCTGTTCGTCCAGCCTTAATCCTCTTTGACCGAGCTTGCTTAATTCAGCTTCCTCAACGCCGGGACCATCGTCTGTCACGACAATTCGCTTGGAGGGGCCGCGTTGTTCCAATAATAGCTCAACCTCTTTATGTGACCATTTCCCCGCATTGTCCAGCACGATCCCCAGTATTTCAGATAGGTCGTATTCTTCAATTGGCCAACGGCTATACTCTGGGAGAGAACTTGATAACTCAAAGGATTTTGCCGGGTATAGTCTTCCCATCATCCACAGAAGGTCTCGTGCTTTTTCTACTGGATAGGAGCTTTTCCCTACCTGCGGCCCAGCAAACCGGCTGCGGCGCATTTCAGCTTCAAGTTGTTTGTCAATATCCCCGAGACGCGCCGCTATTTGCTGCCTTAACTCGCTATCTAGCGGCGCAGAAGTGTCGCCGAGAATTTGCTGGACAGACGCAATCGGAGTTTTAACGCTATGGGATAGGTTTGCCAAAGCATTCCTCGAACGCTCCAATCGTTGATCAAGTGAGTCAAGCAGTTGATTCAACTGTTCGACGAGAGGGCGGAACTCCTCGGGGACAGTCATATCTATACGCGAGACGCTCCCATCCTGAAGTCTTTTCAGTGACGCCTTGAGTCCTGTGACAGAACGCATGGATAGATTGATGCCGAACCAGATTGCACAAACCAATAACGAGATAAGTAAAAGAGATGCGATTGCCGTCCATGCATGTAGCTCTGCCTGGCTATTCTTCAATGCGCCCAGATCTTCTGCAACGATAACTACAAACGGTTTTTCGTTTGCGACAAAGGAACTCCGATACGCCAATATGTCGGTTGGAGCCTCTGCTATTTCAGAATTCTCGACCCGAATCGTGCCCTCTTTTTCCGATTCGATGAGCGGCGACAGCAGCGGCCTCCACGATTCCGGCGAAATGATGGTCCTGGAATCGGAGTGTTGAACAAAAGCATGGTGGAATACGCGCTGAAAGTAATCGCCTGTCTTGAGCTCGTCGAAGGCTCCGTCACTGTCCCGAATCTGATGCTCTAAAAACGAAACCTCCTCTTTCAGCCTGTCCGTGACAAATTCACGGGACATTCTCTCGAGCAAAACACCATGTGCAAACCAGGCAATTGCCATCAAGGCAACACCTGCGGGCAGCAGTAGTGCAAGTAGGGTGCCTTTTACAGAAGCAGGTTTCTTAAACTTTGTCATTGAACATATAGCCTTGGCCACGTCGGGTTGAGATCGTGGAATTTCCCACCAGTTTTCGCAGCCTCCGAATATATGCCTCGATAACGTTCGCGCTTGGGCTATCTTCGAGGCTGTATAGCTGCTCCAGCAATTGGTCTTTCGAAAAGACCTGGCCCGGCTTACTCATCAGACAGCGCAGAAGACGAAACTCTGTGCCGGTTAGTGGATGTTCAGTCCCATCGTCCACCGATAAGTACTGACGATTCTCATCCAGAACAAAGCGGCCTGCCTTAACCAATGAATGTGTTCTCCCTTCGCTCCTACGAACAATAGCATTCAGCCTCGCTATTAGCTCTTCGGTCTGAAAGGGTTTCGTAAGGTAGTCGTCTGCCCCGGCCTTCAATCCAGCCACTTTATCGTGCCAGTCATCGCGTGCTGTCAGGATTAATACTGGAAAACCAATGTGTTTGGCACGCCACTTTCGCAAGATATCCAAACCGTTGCCGTCGGGCAGTCCGAGATCCAATATGCTAACCCGATAGTCTTCCTGTTCACCCAGAGCCATTGCTTCCTTTGCTGTATAGGCTGCGTCCACACTAAATCCTGACTTCTCAAGTTGTTGCAGAAGGCTACGTGAGAGTAATTGATCGTCTTCAACCAGTAGTAAACGCATTGCTTTTCCTTTTTAGCTGCGACTGTGATTCCGCAGTAGTTTCTCTGATTATCCTGAACTCAGCCTGAATAATTTTTTTTTCGAATTTTCAGTAAGAATTCAGGTAGGTGAGCGATGGTGTATAGCGATACTAGACATCGATCAAGTTGCTTTGAAATGCAATTGGTTGTTACTGATTGATTCCTTTGGAGAAGTTGATATGAATGCATCTAAGTTTTTGATAGCGGGTTTGGCACTTTCAATGTCAGCGGGAGCTTTTGCAGCCGGGGCCCATGGCGGTGGCCACGGCGCTAGCAGTGGCGAACCGGGCAAGGCATCAGAAGCCTCCCGCACTATTACCGTCGAAATGTACGACAACTACTACGATCCGGAAGAAATCAATGTTGAACCTGGCGAAACCGTACGCTTTGTCGTCAAGAACGAAGGCAGTCTGGTCCACGAGTTCAACATTGGCACCCCTTCCATGCATGAAGGCCATCAGAAGGAAATGATGATGATGGTTGAACATGGCGTGATCCAGGGCGGAAAGCTCAATAAGCACATGATGAACATGGATATGGGCAACGGTAAAACCATGAAGCATGACGATCCGAACAGCGTGTTGCTGGAACCGGGTCAAAGTAAGGAAGTTGTCTGGAAATTTACCGAAAAGGGCGATATCGAGTTTGCCTGTAACGTGCCGGGGCACTACCAGGCGGGCATGTACGGTGACGTTAACTTTGAGTGATTCGGTGGTCTGAAAACCACACGAATGCAAGGGTTGGCGACTGAGTGCCAGCCCAGCTTCAACGAAGTGCAGTTTGGAGTAAAACAGATGAAAACACGTCTACTGACGGGGCTTCTGAGCCTGTTGATGCCGGTAATGGTTTTAGCCGGAGAATACGACCTGACGGTCGACCGAGTTGAAATTGACACCGGTGATTTCGTTAAGGAGGGCATTGGATACAACGGAAAATCCCCTGGACCGGTGATGCGTTTCAAGGAAGGTGAAAACGTCAAGATCAATGTGACCAACAACCTGGATGAGATGACATCAATCCATTGGCACGGCCTGATCCTTCCCTTTGACCAGGACGGTGTGCCTGGCATCAGTTTTCCGGGCATCAAGCCAGGCGAAACCTTTACCTACGAGTTCCCCATCCAGCAGGCTGGCACCTATTGGTTCCACAGTCATTCTGGTTTCCAGGAGCCGGATGGCGCCTATGGTGCGATTGTCATCGAACCTGAAAAACGTGAGCCGTTCCGGTACGACCGCGAATACGTTGTTCAGCTCACTGACAAGCACCCCCATTCTGGCGATCGCATCATGCGAAACCTGAAAATGATGCCGGACTACTACAATCGCGAGCAGCAGACCGTGGGCGAGTTTTTCTCGGACGTGTCCGAAAACGGCTTGATGAATACGGTCCGAGACAGGATGGCTTGGGGCGACATGCGCATGATGAAAGCGGACGTTGAGGACCTGCAGGGCTTTACGGGCCTGATCAACGGTAAAGGACCGGACCAAAACTGGACCGGGCTCTTTGAGCCCGGCGAACGCATCCGGCTGCGCTTCATCAACTCCTCGGCGATGACCTATTTTGACGTCCGGATCCCTGGCCTGGATATGACGGTCGTGCAGGCGGACGGCAACAACGTTCAGCCGGTTAACGTGGACGAATTCCGTATTGGTGTGGCGGAAACCTACGATGTGATTGTGCGCCCCAAAGATGAGCAGGCTTACACCATTTTCGCCGAATCCATGGGGCGTTCCGGTTATGCGAGGGCAACACTGGCCCCCGAAGAGGGTATGGAAGCGGCCGTGCCGCAACTGCGTGAAGCTGCCCGACTGACCATGGCGGATATGGGCGGTATGCCCGGTATGGACCATGGCAGCATGGCAGGCATGGATCATGGAAGCATGGATATGGGCAGCTCAGAAGGTGTGTCCGGAATGGACCACTCAAACATGGGCAACATGGACCATTCAAATATGAAGGGAATGGATCAGTCCAAAATGGAAGGTATGGATCATTCTGACATGTCCGGCATGGATCATGGTTCCATGGAGATGGGAAAAGAAGTTCCAAACGATCCCTTCTATGCCAAGGGAAGTGGTCTTGTGCCAACGGCGGCCAATGGTGGCAAGTTCCTGTCATACGCTGATCTGAAGGCGCAGGACCCGCTGTACGAGGACCGCGAACCGACTCGGGAGATCGAGCTTCGCCTAACCGGCAATATGGAGCGCTACACCTGGAGCATAAATGGCGTTAAGTATGAAGACGCCGACCCAATTCGTCTCAAATATGGTGAACGGGTCCGTTTCAAGTTTGTGAACGAAACCATGATGACTCACCCCATGCATCTGCACGGTATGTGGTCCATTCTTGATGTTGGTGCCGGCCAATGGAACCCGATCAAGCACACGGTCAGTGTGCAGCCAGGCACCATCGTATACATGGAAACCGAGGTCGATGAGCCAGGCCAGTGGGCTTTCCACTGCCACCTTTCCTATCACGCGGCTGCTGGTATGTTCCGCAAGGTCATTGTTGAAGGTGGGCCGGAGTCGACGCAGGCCAAAACAGAGGTGATTGCTGAAGATGGAGGTGAGGTATGAGCTGTATTCGATCACTTGTCGCAGTCAGTTTCCTTGCCTCTATTGGTTTCTCAACGACGGTGACAGCTCAGGAAATGATTTCCGACACCACCGCTCGTAAACAGCCACTCACAACCTGGGGTGTTCAATTCGAGGAGTTTGAATACCGTTACAGCGACGATGATGAGGAGCTTGGCGTCTGGAACGCGGACGCCTTCTACGGGACCGATGATTTAAAAGTCCGACTGCTCACAACCGGTGAATACGAGATAGAGGAGCAGGCCTACGAAACGCTGGAAAACCAGTTGGTTGGCCAGATCCCCATCTCCAAGTTCTTCGACGCCAAAGCGGGTGTTCGCTTTGACACCCCTGAAGGGCCGGATCGCACTTATGCCGTACTGGGTGTCGCTGGGCTTGCCCCACAATGGTTTGAGGTCGATGCCAACCTGTATGTTAGCAAGGATGGTGATTCGTCTGCCGAGATCGACGCGGAGTACGAGCTGCTGTTCACTAACTACTGGATCCTGTCTGCGACGCTGGATGCAACGGTAGCATTCAGCGAGGACGAGGAAATTGGCGTGGGTAAAGGCTTGGTTTCCACCGAAACTGGCCTCCGGTTAAGCTATGACTTGATCGATCGTGCGTTCTCGCCTTACGTGGGCGTGGTGCATGAGCGCAAGTACGGTGATACCGCAGATTTCGCTAAAGCCGAAGGCGGGGGTACAGAAGATTGGTTCGCCGTCATCGGCGCCCGCATCGCGTTCTGATTGGGATAACGAGCCAGGGTTTGCCTTGGCTCTTTTTTTGATGTACATCGATTTCATCGAAAGTCTTCACTGTTTTTCAGTCGCAGTTCAGGTCCGCATGTTGTCATAGAGGGGAGATGATAAGGCGAAGAGGTGCCTCCCATGATTAAAGCACACAAAGCATCGAACCAAGAGCAGTTTCTGCTGCGTCGAAAACTTGCCGTTGAAGGTATTAAAGAGAGTGAATGGTCCGATTTTCTTCACGAGCTCAACCATCATCCTTGCGTAGATTTTGCCGAACGCAAGCCAAATAACCAGCTACAAGTCACCTTCGATGGGACCCATTGGTCCACCGACGAGTTGCTCGAGGCGATTGAAGCACATGGCGGTCGGTTGAAGGCGGGGTGGTGGGCTCGACGGAAACTGGCCTGGTATCGGTTTGCAGATGATAACGTTCGTGCTAATGCCAAACACGATCCGTTTTGCTGTTCAAAGATCCCGCCCATGAAACGAAAATAACCGGAGGTTAGATGAGCAGGGAGCAGGACAGAACCACTCGTTACAAGGAAGGCAGTCTTACACTCGCAGGAACTGTCATGCTGGGTACCGGCGTCATGATCGGCGCCGGTATCTTTGCCCTTACCGGGCAGATGGCGCAGATGACCGGTGTTCTTTTCCCATTGGCGTTTCTGGCGGCTGCCGTGATTGTCAGCTTCAGCTCTTATTCCTATATCAAGATTTCTGATGCCTACCCGTCAGCCGGTGGCATTGGCATGTATCTTCATAAGGCCTACGGAAACCGTCTGCCGACGGCGTTTAACGCCCTGCTGATGTATTTCTCGATGGTGATCGCCCAGAGCTTTCTTGCGCGCACCTTTGGTTCCTACACCATGCAGCTGTTCGGTGGCGATGAAAGCGGTCGCATGGTGCCCATTCTCGGCGTGTCCCTGATCCTGGCAGCGTTTCTGATCAACCTGCTCGGTAACCGAATGATTCAGGGGGTGGCCTCCTTCATAGGCATCCTGAAGATCGGAGGCATACTGATTTTCGGGGTCGTGGGTGTATGGGTTGCCGACAGTCTGTTGGTCGACTTTTCACGCACGGGCGAAGCCGGAGCAACGGGTAATTTCCTGGGTGCAACGGCACTTGGAATACTCGCCTTCAAGGGCTTCACCACGATCACTAACAGCGGCTCCGAAGTAATAGACCCCAAGCGGAATGTAGGGCGAGCCATCATTATTTCCATCGCGGCCTGCGTGGTAATTTACACCCTGGTTGGTTTTGCTGTGGCCAGTAACCTCTCGCTGGCTGAAATCATCGAAACGCAGGACTATTCGCTTGCTGCCGCAGCGCGCCCAGCTCTGGGAGAGTACGCGGTCTGGTTCACGGTTGCCATTGCCATGATGGCCACCGCCGGCGGCATTCTGGCCAGTATTTTTGCAGTCTCACGGATGCTTGCGATGTTAACCGAAATGAAGCTGGTTCCCCATCGTCATTTCGGTATGCCGGGCAGTATCCAAAAGCACACGCTGGTTTACACCGTGGTTCTGGGACTGGTTCTGACGGCTTTCTTTGATCTCTCCCGGATTGCAGCACTAGGTATCGTGTTCTATTTGGTAATGGATATTGCCATTCACTGGGGAGTCCTTCGTTATTTACGCGGCGATGTGAAGGCAAAGGCGTGGGTGCCAGCGGTTGCTATCCTCCTGGATTTGCTCGTACTTGGAGGTTTTGTCTGGGTCAAACTGAACTCTGACCCGTTTGTGATTGGCGTTGCGGTTGTCACGATGGTTGTTATTGCCGCTGCGGAGCAGATTTTTCTGAAAAGGTTCCAGGAAACCGGACAGTCGGGACGTGATGAATCTCATGTGCATGATCACCACTAATTAGCAGTTAACCGGAAGGACCGTACCATGATGGAAGGCGATATGTTTGGCAACACAATGTGGGCAGGCCACTGGCTCTGGATGCTGGTGATTGGCATTGTGGTAGTGATACCGGCCTGGCGTATTTGCCAGCGCACGGGATATCCGGGGTGGATGGGCGTCTTGATACTTATTCCCATCGTCAATCTGGTTCTGCTCTACTTCATCGCTTTTAGTGACTGGCCTGTTGAGCGTAGTGGGAAATGAATGGATTGTTGTAATTCAGGTCGTGCATTGAGCTTTTTCACAATCCTACGATACGACTTAAGGCTGTCGTCCATGTGACGACAATTATTGAATGAAACCGGGAGACAACGAGATGAAAGCAAGAAATCTAAAATTGTTCGTATGTTTGATGTTTTTGCAAGTGCCATTTTTGCACGCTGAAGAGGCTCTTTCGGGCGAAGATGTTGCTAGTGTTGTCGTCGGAAACACGGTGCAAATGGAATTCCGAGATGCTCAGGACACTTTCCGCACTCGGACTTTTCATGAGTACTATGATCCTGATGGTTCGATCTATGGAATGACCAAATATCGCGAACAGCAGGGAAACCTTACCCACTATATCGGAACGTGGGAGGTGAAAGACGGTAGGTTTTGCACATCAGTGTACGGTCGCGATTATTCTTGCAATCAAATAAAGCCTTTGTCCGGCAACGCTTACGAATTGGTCAATGAAGGAGGCAAGATCAGGAACGTTAAGTTATACGAAGGGAAGCATCATGGTCTGGAGTAGGGATATCTGGGGGCGAGTGATTCAGCCTCTATTCACTCAGGAAGTACGTTTCGCCCATGCGGAACCAGGAAGCGAGTTAAGTCCATATTGATCTTGTCTCTGGAGAAAATAATCGGAGGACATATTCGGTTGAGCGACTTGAGGGTTAGATGATGAGTGTTTTGGAGCAGTACAGTCTGCTGCTTGCCCTGGTGCTCGGCATTGCAGCTACCGTTCTGGCTCTGTATGGGCTTGCCCGTGCCATTGGCCCGGCACACCGGGAACCGGGCAAGGATGTGCCGGCGAGTTCCGGAGCCTTGTCTCGAGACCCGGTCTGGGGACGCTACCATGCACGGTACTACGGCTACGCGTTGCTGTTTCTGGCCTTCGACATGGAGATGGCGTTCATGTACCCGTGGGCTGTTGTATACAGGGAAGTAGGGTTAGTCGCTTTGTATGACATGGGCGTGTTTCTTGCCATTCTCTTTCTTGGTCTGCTCTACGGCTGGAGTCAGGGGGCATTGAGGCGGCAATGATTTCTGACCCAACAATGACCATTACGGGCGCGCGCCAGCGGCAGGGGCGGTTCACGGTACTTCAGAAGTGGGTTTCCCGGGCTCTCGCGGGCAACCTGAGCTGCCTGATCGTCCCGGGGCCTGAAGTGGCACTGTCCCATGGCCTGGATGTGACGGCGGCAGGTATGCGCATCACCGCGACACCTCGCGATGCGAGCGTGCTCCTGATTATCGGCGAGCTGTCAGAGAAAATGAGTGAGGCCGTGGCGGTGCTCTATGCGCAGATGCCGAGGCCGCGAGCCATTGTCATTTTGGGCGGACAGCCGCCGTCAACGCTACCGGACGCTGATTTTTCCGCGGGTGTTTCGCAAGCCGGTCTGATCGACGCGGTTGACTGGTTGAAGCGCGCGCTGGCCAAGGGCGCATTCTCAGACTCCCCCGAGGATTTCGACGCCGCTGTTCTGCACGCCAGGATCGACTATGTCTGCCCCATGCACCCGGAAGTTGTCCAGAACGAGCCGGGTAGTTGCCCCAAGTGTGGCATGGACCTGGTCGCCCGGGAGGCAGGGGAGTCGGCCCCCGAGCATGATCATGACCATGGGCACGATCATTGCGAACACCGGCATCATGAGCACGAACACCAGCATCATGATCATGCGCAGCAGCACGAACACCATGAACACGAACACCATCATGGTCACTGCCATGAACATCATGATTCGCATGAGCACGATCATGAGCAGCACGAGGGTCATCAGCACTCGCACGAAAACCATCATGATCACGGACACAAGCACCAGCACGATGAGTCCGACGGCGACGCGGAGGAGAAAGATTCTGGGCATGATCACAGTGGCCACCATCACGGTGGGCATGGTCATGATAGCCACGAACATGGCGGCCATGATCATGTAGGTCACGGTCACAGTGGTCATGATCATGGTGGGCATGATCACGGTTCCTCGGGATTCATGTCCATGGTTGAAGTGACCAAGGACCTGCCCCGCAGCGCCGACGGGTTGGCGATGGACTGGATGGAGGTGCCGTTCGGTCCGGTTTTCCCCGGTCTGCCTGGTGGGCTCAAGTTGACGCTGACTCTTGACGGTGACGGCGTAACAGAAGGGCAGGCCACATCCTTGGTGGGCATGATCAATGAGAGTGAAGAAGGCAAGGAGATCGACGCCGAGACCTTTATCGAGCGCCTGGCGTCGGCCATGCCACTGGCCAGCGTGAGCTACCGACTGCTGGCCTGCCTGGCAATCGAGCGGGCGTCTGGTCTGGAGAACGATTCGGCAACCGATCACGCCCGGGACGTGGCGCTTGAACGTGAGCGCATCGCCAGTCACCTTGGTTGGCTGGCGCAACTGGGGCGCCAGCTCGGCTTCGCCTGGTTGACGGATCGTGCCGCAACCCTGCAACTGGAGATCCGCCGCGCCAGTGGAAAACGGCTTGTGGAACTGACGCCCGCTCTGCAGGCATTGGCTGCTCGTCTTGGGCGAACGCCTTTGCTCAAATCGCGATTGAAGGGGATCGGCATACTGCCATCGGGCACTGCGGGCCTGAGTGGCCCAGTGGCGCGCGCTGCTGACGACGCCGGAGATGCCTGGGCGCGCTTGTGGCGTCGTCTGGACGAAATGACCACGAGCCTCGACTTCATCAAGGCAACCGGGGAGCCGGAGCTACCGGCATTGCGAAACATCGGGCGTGGATCAGGCACCGGTGAGGCCACCGTCGAAACCCCGCGCGGTGAGGCTCGACTGAGCCTGGAATTGGAACACGGCCAGGTGAAATCCTACAGGTTGGACACCGCCTGTAGTCACCATATCGGTCTGGTGGCAACGCTTGTGGAGGGCCGGGAGCTGGGCGACGCACTGGTGGCGGTCGGATCACTTGACCTCTCGCCCTGGGAGGTTATCGCGTGAACTTTGCCATCGTGTTGTTTGCATGGCTTGGCAGTGCCTGGCTGCTCGCCGTGATCGAAGGCTGGACAATAACTGGCCGCCTTCGTCTGACCGCGCCTCTGCTCAGCGGCCTGGCACACCTCGGTCGTGAATCCATTGTCCCGCGTACGCCGGACCGGGTCTTTTTCGAGACGGCGCCGGTACTACTGCTGATTGTCGCGGTGCTTGGGGCGGCGGTTCTGCCGCTGGCGCCGACCCTGGTGATCGCGGATTTGGCTACCGGTGCGCTGTTCATCAACGCGGCGCTCGCCTATGTGCTGGTAGCGCTGATCATGGCCGGCTGGGGCCCGAATGGCGCCTACGCCATGATCGGTGGCTGGCGATTCCTTGGCCAGCTCATCGCCTACGCCATGCTTATTGTCATGCCCATCACTGCGGTGGCGATGCGCGCTGAATCCCTGGTGACCACGGTGATCGTTGGCTCCCAGGACAGCTTGTGGAACATTGTCTATCAGCCGCTTGGTTTCGTGCTGTTTTTCATTGCCGCCATGGCGCTGGCGTTCCGTGCGCCTTTTGATCTGCCAACCGCACCCGGGGAACTGGGCGGGGGTGTGGACGCGGAATACACCGGCGTGCGCCTGGCGGTGTTGCGCCTGGCCCGGCTGACGCTGGTGATCACGCTGGCTTCCGCGACCACGGTGTTCTACCTCGGCGGCTGGCACGGGCCGCTGCTGCCGCCCTGGGCCTGGAGTTTGATAAAGACCCTGGCTGTGGCCGTGTTGATGCTCCTGGCGGGTCGCTATCTGCCACGCATTCGCGAAGCGGATCTGATGAGGTGGTGCTGGACCCTGGGGATACCTCTGGCCCTGCTCAATATCATTGTTGTCGGTTTACTGGTTCTGGTGGTTCCCTAATGTACGCTCAGGCTTTTTTCGTTGCTGTTTTCGGGCTGGCTGCCATCGGCTTCGGCGTGGTGGTGTTTCGCACCTCGTCCATGGTTCGTTCCGCGCTGGCTCTGCTGTTTTCACAGACGGCCGTCGGCTGCATGTTCCTGGCGATGCAGACCGAATTCCTGGGCGTGCTGCAGATCATGATGATGGCGACGGAGATGAGCATCATGGCCATCTTCATGGTGATGTTCATGATGGACCCGGGCGGGATGGGGGGCATGGATATGACCCACCAGAAGCGCTTTTCGATTGGCGCTGGCGTGGTCGCTGCCGGTGTTGCGATTGTGGTCGCGTTTTGGGCCGATTGGGGACCTGTAACGGTCGAGGCGCCGGATGCGGCGATGCAGACACGGGCGCTGGGCATGGAATTGCTGGGTCGTTCCATGCTGATCTTCGAAACCGCCGGTATTACTATCCTGACCGCGATGATTGCGGCCACGGCGGTGGCGATACCGGTGCAAACGACGGCCAATAGTGCTGACAAGGAGGATACGGAATGACTCTCGTCCTGATCGTGGCGCTTGTAACCGGCGCAATCCTGTTCGGTATTGGTGTTTATGGCGCGTTGTCCCAGACCAATCTGGTTATGATCATGATGGGGGTGGAGCTGATTCTTGCGGGCGCGTTGGTGAACCTGGTCGCCTTCTGGCGTTTTCTGCACCCCGAAAGCTACTCCGGCCAGATGTTCGTGCTGGTGGTGATGACCGTCATGGCGGTTGAAATGGCGGTTGGCTTCGGTGTCGCGATTGCGCGTTTCCGGGCCAAGGGCTCGGTTGAAATGGAAGAAGCCGGGGACCTGAAAGGATGAGTGCAGTGCTCCTACCGATATTGCCTCCGCTGATCGCTGCCCTGGCCGTACTCTTATTGCGCCGGGGCGGGCCTGGCCTGGCCCTGACTGGCGCAACGCTCAGCCTGGCTGGAAGTCTCTGGCTGCTGGCGCGGGTCGCTGGTGGTCAGCCCGAAACACTCCTGTTGCCCGGGCTGCCAGAGATGCCACTGAGACTGGTCGCAGGGCCGCTGACGGCATTGCTGACGGTAGCGGTGGCCACTGTCGGTACCTTCGTGCTGATTCACGCTGTTGGTTATATGAAGCGTGAGTCCGGCCTGGGCCGTTTCTATGGCGTCATGTCCCTGTTCCTGGCCGCCATGCAGGCACTGATGCTGGCAGGCGACTGGGTTCTGCTGCTGGCCGCCTGGGAATTGATCGGTTTGTGCAGTTATCTGCTGATTGGCTTCTGGTTTCAGCGGCCCGAGGCCGCAGACGCAGCCAGCCGCGCCTTCCTCTATACCCGTAGCGCGGATCTGGGGCTGTACGTGGCGGTGTTCATGCTTATCGGGTCGGCCGGTACCAGCGAGATTGCCGCCTCCCTGGAGGCTGGTGGCAGTGCCTCGACCGCCGCCGGGCTTTTGTTGTTGCTGGCCGCCATGGGCAAGTCTGCGCAGGTTCCCTTGCAGGACTGGCTTATGCGTGCGATGGCGGGGCCGACACCGGTCTCGGCGCTGCTGCACTCGGCCACACTGGTGGCGGCGGGTGCCATCCTGCTGATCCGTTCGACCCCGCTGCTGAGCCCGGAGGTGTTGGTCGTCGTCGGACTTGTCGGTGGCGTTACCACAGTGGCAGCCGGGGTCATTGCACTTGCCGAGCGTGATCTCAAGCGCCTGCTCGCGGCGTCCACTGCCAGTCAATATGGCCTGATGCTGGTCGCGGTCGGCGCCGGGGTTCCGCTGGCCGCGCTGCTGCATTTGCTCGCCCATGCCGCCATCAAGAGCGCCCTGTTTCTTGCCGCCGGCGACTTCCAGCATGCCCGTGGAGGTACCGGTTTTGATCGACTGGAGGGCGTCGGCCGGGACAGACCCTGGGCGTTTGGCGGCTTTGTGTTGGCGGCGCTGGCGCTGGCCGGTATCCCACCCCTGAGCGGATTTTTCTCCAAGGACGCGGTGATCGCCGCCGCCTTGTCTGCGCAGGGTGCCGCCTGGCTTGGCCCTCTCGCGCTGGCGGGCACACTTCTGACGGGCACCTATATGGCGCGGGCCTTGCGCCTGCTGTGGCAAGGCTCCGGCGAAACCCGAGCGGTTGCGGGTAGCGCCTGGATTCGCGTGGGCATTTGGGGGTTGGTGGTGCCGGCCGCTGGCCTGGGCCTGGCGTTTGGTTCCATCGAGGCGATTCTTGGTCTGCCCGTCCCGGAAGCCGAAAGCTTGGGCGTCGTGCTGCTCGGACTGCTCGCTGCGGTAGCTGGCCTGGCACTGGGCTGGCTGGTGTCGGCCCGGCGCCTGCTTGGTCCTGTGCACCAGTGGGCAGAATCGGGGCTGTCGGTTACGGGAGGGCTCGGCACCTGGGTAGGGCGCCCCGTAATGGCTGTTGCCCGGGGGTGTGAGCGTTTGGAGGAAGGTCTGTATGAGGCCGCGCTTAGCATTGGCCGTGCCGGTCTCATCATAGCCCGTCGGGGCGAGCGCCTGGAACAGGCCCTATATGGGGCCGTGGTTGGTGTTGGCCGTGCAAGCCTGGCCGTGGCGAACCTTGTACGGGTTGGGGATGAGCGCCGTATCGACGGTCTGATCTTCGCCCTGGTGGCCGGTGTGCGCGCCATGGGCGCTCGCGCGCGAACCCTGCAAAGAGGTCTGATTCATCAGAGTCTGGCCATTAGCGCGGTAGCCACCGCTGTGACACTGGCCATTCTGCTTTTTGCTTCATCGAGTTCCTAGAGGAAACCCCTATCCATGCTACCACTTGTCTCTCTTACCCTGTTCTTGCCACTCGCCAGCGCGGTGCTGATTCTGTGTTTGCCGAAGCCGACAGCGCGGACGGTGCACGGCATAGCGATTGTCAGTGCCACCCTGACCCTGGTCGGCGCTCTGGCCATGTGGCTGCAGGGTGTGAGTGGCGCGGGCTTTTCCCAGGTCGAAGAGCTGCAATGGATACCGGCCATCGGTGCCGCCTATAGGGTTGGAGTCGATGGCATCAGTTTGCCTTTGGTGCTGCTGAGCGCTGTGCTTTTCCTCGTTGCTGTTATCTATGCGTCGTCGCTCCGTGACCGTCCGCGCGCCTATATGGCCCTGGTGCTGCTTCTCGAAACCGCGGCCATCGGTACCTTTACCGCCCTCGACGGTATCCTGTTCTACGTGTTCTTCGAGGTTTCTCTTGTCTCCATGTATTTCATGATCGCCGGGTGGGGACATGAGGACAGGCAGCGAGCAGCGCTGATGTTTTTCATTTACACCTTGCTGGGAAGTCTGCCGCTTCTGCTCGCTATCCTCGGGCTTTACCTAGGCAGTCCCGAACCGACATTCGACATGCGAGCCTGGATCGAGAATCCGCCATTGGATGGCGCCGCGGCCATGTGGGCATTGGTGGCCATGCTGATCACCTTTGCCGTAAAGATCCCCGCAGTGCCGCTGCACACCTGGTTGCCTGCCGCGCACGTCCAGGCGCCGACTGTTGGCAGTGTCATCCTGGCCGGCATCATGCTGAAGTTCGGTACCTACGGCCTGATCCGCTTCGCCCTGCAAATGACCCCCGATGCGTTCCGTGAGGCGGGGTTTGTTGTTCTGACCTTGGGTGTCGTCAGCGCGCTCTACGGTGCTTTCGCCGCTTTGGCCCAGAGTGATCTGAAGCGCCTGGTTGCCTATACCTCGGTCAACCACATGGGCTATGTGATCGTCGGCGTCGCCGTGGCGGCACTGACTCTGGACCCGTCGGTGCGTACCGTCGCGCTGGACGGTGCCGTGTTGCAGATGTTCAGCCACGGTCTGGTCACCGGTGCCCTGTTCTTGCTGGTGGGCATGATTCAGGACCGCGCCCATACCCGTGAAATGGGCGAGTTCGGCGGCTTGCTCAAGACGGTCCCGATGCTTGGCTGGTCATTTGTGTTGGCGGCCTTTGCATCCCTGGGTCTGCCAGGTCTGGCACACTTTCCGGCAGAGTTTCAGATTTTTCTCGCCACCTTGGGTAGCGCGCCCGTAGCGGTTGTTGTGATTCTGGGCATTGCCATCATCGCTGGCACCTTTCTCAAGGCGTTGCGCGAAACCTTTCTGGGCGAGCCCAGACAGCGCTGGCAGGCCATGCCCGATCTCAGTGTACGGGAATGGCTTGCCGTGGCGCCACTGCTGGTACTCACGGTTGCCACCGGCGTGGCACCGTCCTGGGTGCTGGACATCATTCACCGGACCACATCGGCGCTGGTGCTGTAATGGCCCGTGATCTTGCATTATTGATTCCGGAAATTGCCGTACTGTTAACGGCTGTCGGCGCGCTGATTGCGGAAATGCTGCGCCGGCCGCGAATAGCGCTGGTGGTCTCGGTCATCGGGCTGCTCGCTGCCACGGGGCTGACGTTGCGTCTGATTGGCGCGGACACAACGGTGTTCGGCGGCAGCTTCCGGATTGACGAACTCAGTGTCTGGGCCAAGCTTATTCTGTTGCCGGCCACCGTGCTCTCCATGCTACTAGCGCGAGTGGATGTGCGAGGCACCGCGCGTGAGGGTACGGTCTACAGCCTGCTGTGCTTTGCCACCCTCGGCGCCCTGGTTCTGGCCGGCGCGGGCGATACGATGTTCCTGGTGTTGGGCACACTGTTGACCGGCCTGGCCACCTTCGCCCTGGTCGCCTATCCGGATACCGACCCGGCCACCGAAGCCGCCATGAAATTCTTCGTGTTTGCCTCGGTCACCGGTGCAATCATGATTTTCGGTCTGAGTTACTGGTTCGGTGCCGCCGGCTCCACCTTGCTTGCTGATCTGCCGGGCATGGATACCATGCCTATGGCCGTCATCATCGGCTTTGTGGCTGTCGTTATCGGCCTTGGCTACAAGGCATCGCTGGTTCCGTTTCATTTCTGGGCGCCAGATGCCTACGAGGGCGGGCCGCTGTCGATAGCGGCTTACCTGTCCGTGGTGCCCAAGATCGGGGCTCTGTTCGCACTTGCTCAGGTGGTTCGCGGTCTGCCCCCGGAAAGTGGTTGGACTGCCGTCATCGCGGGTCTGGCCGTTCTGACCATGACCTACGGCTATCTCGCCGCGCTGGTGCAGGATAACGTCATCCGGCTGTTGGCGTATTCTTCGATTGCCCAGTCCGGCTACTTTCTGCTGGGCATCGTCGCGGTGGGTTCAAGCAAACTCGCGCTGACATCGGTTATCCTGTTTGCTGCCGCCTACGCGGCCATGAACCTGGGCGCTTTTGCCGTTACCGCGGCAACTGGCCGTGTGCTGGATGCGTTCCGTGGGCTGGGCCGTGCAAAGCCGGTGACCGCAATCGCAATGGTGGTTTTCCTGCTGTCGCTGGTAGGTATTCCGCCTCTCGCCGGCTTCGTTGGCAAGTTCCTGCTCTTTGCCGCCGGCATCGATGCCCAGTTCACCTGGCTGGCGGTGGTGGCGATTGCCAACAGTGTGCTTTCACTAGCGGTATACCTGCGCATCGTCGTACCCATGTACCAGCAGGCGGCGACGGAATTCGCGCCATTGGGCAGAAGTCTTGGCACGGTGGTAGTGACCACCTTTGCCGCCACACTGATCATCGGCCTGGCGGCCCAGTTCTTTCTTGCGGGACTGGTGGAGTGGCCGGCCTAGTGCCCCGCCCGGCGACGCTGGCCATCGTGCCGGCCATGAGCACACCGCTGGCGTCCATTTTCGGCAGTGGCTTCCTGGTCATCGTACCGGTACTGGCCAGTAGTGTGGGGCCGTATTCGTTATGGGCGATGCTGGCGGTGGCTTTTGTCGCTTTTCACACCGGTGCCGTCGTGCGCCATAACATTCTGTGTGCTGAACCGGTGCTGGCAGCGGGCAGTCAACGTCTGACGCTCACGCTCGAACGACTGTCGGATGGGGCGCTGGTCCTGGCTTATATTGTGTCCGTGTGCCTCTACATTCATATCCTGAGCGCCTTCGTGCTCGGGGCTTTCTGACTGGATTCGGGCTTCAACAAGAGCCTGTTTACCACGCTGGTGATCGGCGTGATTACTGCAATTGGCATCATGGGTGGCTTGAGACCGTTGGAGCGGATGGAGCGGTGGGCTCTGTATGTGACCATCCTGGTGCTCGCTGTGCTGTTGGCCGCCTTCGCCCTGCGTGACATCAGCGACTTTCTGGACACCGGACGCTTTGTGCTGCCATCCATGCCGCAACGTTCCGGCTGGGAAATGGTGACCATGGTGGCCGGTACCCTGATCGTGGTGCAGGGCTTCGAAACGCCGCGCTATCTCGGCCAGAGTTTTGATACCTGGACGCGGATCCACGCCTCGCGCTGGTCGCAATATGTATCTCTCACGGTCTACGTGGCATTCGTCGCCGTGGTCTTGCCCCTGGTGCCAATTCTGGACGGGCAATACGCAGATAACAGCCTGATCCAGGTGGTTGCCTCGGTCTCGGTACTTCTTTCGGCGCCGCTTATCCTCGCCGCCGGCCTGTCGCAGTTCTCCGCTGCCGTTGCGGACACCCTGGCGGCTGCGGCGAACCTGGAGGAAGTGACGCGGCGGCGCCTCACCCAGCGTTGGGGTTACCTGCTGGTAGGCGGTGCGGCTATGGCGCTGGCCTGGTCCGGTTCCACCTTTACGGTGATCGCGCTGGCGTCACGCGCCTTCGCCCTATACTACCTGTTGCAATGTCTGGTGGCCCTGACGGTGTGCCGCAACCGGCGTGAGCGGGTACGTTTCTTCCTGGTTGCGCTGGCACTCATTTTTGTCCTCCTTTTTGCGGTGCCGGCCGGCTGACCGGGCGGTTTCCGGCGAAAGCCTGAATGTCTGATCTGCACCAAGAATTCATAATGAACTCCGTGACCTATTCGTCGATCGCCCAATCCGGCTATTTCCTTCTGGGCATCCTGGCAGTCTATCTGCGCTTCGTCGTGACAAAGGGAATGTCGTGCTGGCCAGAACTGATATCTGGTTGAAAGCCGTATTGATAATAACGCTGACCGTCACACTCCTTTTCGGTGTATTTGCGCAGTTGTTTGTAGGGCCGTTTGCATGATGGCCGGAGCCCGTTATTCATTGCCGGGAGTAATCACCGTCCAGACGTCTGAGATCAAGCCAGCCTCTGTAGAGCCAACGCAGACCAAAGAGCGAGACTGTAGGAACGATAATCCACTGCATTAGGGGGGCGGTACCTGTACCAAGGAAGGGCAATAGGGGCATCGAATCATCGTAGCTCCAGCGCTGGCCTGCGCCCGTGGCCCATGCTTCAAAGACTATGGTTATAAATAGACCAGTAGCAAAATACGCTCCTAAAGTATGGCGGCGCCACCATCCCTGTACCCAGAAGCCATCTTTAGTTACCGCTGCGGCGATGCCATAGGCAAATAGTGCAATATTGGCATCACCGATTGCCGCCCGCGTACATAGCCAGACGACCGCACCATGGGACGCCTCCATCATCCCTTTAAAGAAAGGCACCTGGACCATTTCCCAAAAAAAATGCAGCAAAAAACTGACAGACCAAATAAAAAAAAACAGAAACCAGCCTCTACATGCTGGTCGACTTGAACGAATCATAATGTATCCAACTAATCTAATAATTTCAGGCAACCGAAGTTGAAATCGCCATTCTCAATTGAATACTAGCCAAGTCATCCGAGCACTGGAAATGTTGCTAGCATCCAGAAAGCCAATCGAGTCATCTGGCCGGTCAAAGCCATCGCACCCACGATGATCAGCACCATACCAGAAAACGCTCTTCTACTTAGTCTTGGACGGCCGTCCATTCAATGCCGTCGCCTCAGGCGAACAGGCCACAGCGGCGCACCACCAGTCAAACCCTGACGTGCTGATCGTCAGGTTTGACTGGCTGATCATTGTCTTCGGGATGGGCCTGAACCTATATTGGCCTAACTCAGTAATCTTTGTGCTCGCGGAACACACTACGCTGGCCGCTGGAATTGAACGCGATGACCTGATAATCCTCCTTATTATCGGTTTCCACTCCTGGGCTGCCCTGCACCATACCTGGTACAGATAGGCCTACAGAATTGAGTTGGGGATTATCCCGATAGGCCAGAATGTCCTCGACCGGCACATGGCCCTCAACCACCAGGCCATCAATCAGCGCGGTGTGGCAAGAGGCCATGTCACGAGGGATGTCATTGGCCTGCTTCATCATCATTGAACCGCAGCCTTTCATCGCAGCAATCTCCTGACCACCCGATACTTCGGAAATGGCCGGAACCGGCCCACTCACCACCATAGGTAGTGACAGCAGAGCACAGAAATGATTCGGCGGTTCATTGCAGTCATCTCGATTTCATCTACCAAGCGGTCGGATTGAATGCTTTGACACACAGAATGCTTTTAAACTTGGGAAATGGTAGCAGCATTTTTTTAAGGTCCGGCACTAGGGAACGAAATAGCCTTCTTAATATGTCGTTAGGTCCAATTTGCAGGGGATGTCTATACGAAAAGTACGCAAAAAAAAAGAATGTAACGGAAAATTCAGGTTCGTTTAAGGTTCGTGCGTCAAGATGAAGTGCCGTTTAACTGGCATATCCTTACTGAGGCAATAAATTGTTGTCGATACGAAAATTAAAAATAAGGAGTTTCAGGTGAGCAAAATCTTCAAATCAATAAGCGCTCCGCTGGCGATAGCTTTAGTAGCAACACCGGCATTGGCCGCAGAGCCGGTCGGCAGTGCGTCACCGGACGTAGGCGACTTGAGGGCCGAAATAAATCAACTGACGGCGGAGGTTGAGAAGCTTAAGAAAAGCGACTCGCCCTTCAGTGTTGGCGGTTATTACCGTCTGCAGGCTACTTCAGAAAGCCTGGATGAAACCAACGATAACAGCAGTGCCTTTGTTGATCAGCGCCTGCGTGCAAAGATCACCGGCGACCTCAACGATAACGTGAGCCTGGTCTGGTACGGCGAGTTCGATTCTCCGTGGGGTGAGAAGGGGAGCTGTCAGGGTGACAATTGCGGCAAGCTCAGCGCCGACGGTGTTGGCGTTGAGACCAAGAATGCTTATGCTGAACTGAAGGTGCCGAACAGCGACTGGAAGGTGCGAGCGGGTATCCAGGGATATGGCTTCGGCAAGTACGAGAGCTTTGTCACTAACGACGATATGAACGGCATCTCCTTCGCGGGCGATGTTGGTATGGCCACACTGACAGGTGGCTGGTTCAAGTGGGAAGAAAACGATAGGGATTCCGCAGACGACGTAGACTTCTACATGTTGAACGCCGAGCTTCACCCCAGCGAGGTTTTCCACTACGGCCTTACCGGAGCCCAGATCAGCAACAGTAGTCAGGTTGCTCTGAATGGTACGGCGGCTCGAACGGATGACAACTATCTCGGCGCCTACGTCGATTATACCTATAACCAAATGGCCTATAGCGGCTCGGTACTTTACAAAAAGTCGTCCGGGCTCGACTCTGACGCAACAGATGGCGACACGTACATGTTGAACCTGTATGCCCAGAGGCATTGGGGTAACGCGAACCTCAAGATTCACGGCATCTACATTCCGGCTGACGACAGCAGTAATGGTGCAGATCGCTTCGCGGCAAACCAGTCAGGCTGGGAGCTGAATAGTAGTAATCTGCAGATCTTCGGAACAGACTACTACTACAACAATGGTTCCCAGGGGGCTAAGTCAGTTTATGATGCAGCTTACCAGGGATACGGTCTGATGGGGCTGATAGTCTCGGGTGATCAGGGGCTTTCCAACGACTACTACCTGAAGTACGGCACCGGTTATTTCCGCGTTGCCGACGACGCGCCCGATAGCGCAGTTCAGGCTAACGGCTCAAGCCTCGGTACTGAAGTCGCTGCCCAGGTTGGTAAAAAGTTTGCTGGCCTGTATGACATCAGCCTGCGCGGCTCATACGGCTTCATGGGGGACTTCTACGGAAACGATCCGGAGGATACCTATAAGGTTGTAGCTATGGTCAATATCAGTTACTGATTAACGCGTAATCTCATGATCCGATACAACGGCCGAGCCTTAGCTCGGCCGTTTGTCATTGAGCCGTCCGTGATAGTCGGCAATGATTTTGACAAAAGCCTTCAAAAGGCATTAACGATCTGTTTTATAAACTCTAATATCTAATTCATTACGCGCAGACGATGTCTTGAATGCCCTGTTCCCACGCCAAGTGGCATTACTCGAATCCACGGATGTTTATTCATCAAGTCAATAAATGGTGTTAACGACTGGGAGCAGTGCTAACAAGCTGAAAACGAAAGAGCTTTTGTTAAACAGGCGACCCAGACCAGGCTTCGGGTCGGGAGGATGGTTCTAGCTGACCCACACTAAGGGGGCCAGCTTTTTCTACTGGGCAATATCGTACTAAAACCACCACCGGACGCCTGCCACGAAGCTGGAGGACTCGACGTCTTCCCCCTCGCGCTCACGGAGGTCCTTTGTCTTGCCCAGAAAGCGAGTGTAAGAAACACCCACGTAGGGCGCAAACTCTCTCGAAAAATGGTATCTCAGGCGGAGCCCCAGGCCCACATTGTTGATGCCGCTACCGACCCCCCACTCCTCGACATCGCTGAAGGCAACGAGCGTTTCGCCGCGGCCCTGCAAAATGAGCCTTTGAGTCAGCAGCCAGTCGTACTCGGCTTCAAGATCGTATGACACGTCACCGTCGTCGGTCACTCTGAAGTTTGTGTCTACCTCAAACCAGTAGGGGGCAAGTCCCTGCAATCCAACAATGGCCGAATAGCGTTCCTTATTAGGGCTGGGGCCAAACGTTGTCTGGGCGCCCAGCCCTGTCTGTATGTCCCAGAAGCGAGCCAGGCGATAGCTGTACTGCACATCAAAGTTTTCGATGTCGCCGCTGTCGCTGGATAGATCAGTCTCACCTTCCGTTTCAACCCAGAGCCGATTGCGATCTTTACCAATCCAGGCCTGGGCGTCCCACAGGGCCAGTTCGTTGTTGCCGTCACGCTGGTATTCCATCCGGTCAAACAGAACCTGGCCAAACACCTGGTTGTCATGTATCGGCAGCGTCCAGTCCGGTTCGGCCTGAACGCCAGTACCTGCGGCGCCGGCTCCTGAGACAATCGTGAAGGCTGAGGTGCCCACAATCCACTTTATGCGATTCATCATAATGCTCATCCCTTATCCCGTTAAACGACCGACACGACACGAAACATGCCTGCGTCCATGTGGTACAGCAGGTGGCAATGGAAAGCCCAGTCACCCGGTGCATCCGCCGTAATCAGCGCGGATACACGCTCGCCGGGTTTGACAGAAATCGTGTGTTTGCGTGGACGATACTCACCCGCACCGGTTTCCAGTTCCATCCACATGCCATGCAGGTGAATAGGGTGATCCATCATCGAGTCGTTGACGAGGATCAATCGCAGGCGCTCGCCGTGGTAGAACTTGACCGGGCCATCGACTTCAGTGAACTTCTTGCCGTCGAACGACCACATGTAACGTTCCATATTGCCGGTAAGGTGGAGCTCCACTTCCCGTTCCGCGGGGCGCTTGTCGGGCCAGCCATCAATACTCCGTAACTGGGAGTAGGTCAGCACTCTGTGGTCTGCGGTTTCAAAGCCGACGCCGGGCTCATCCAGCCGTGACCGGGGGCTGGATGCCACCATTGCCGCCCCGGGGCCGTGATTATCGGTGCCATGGGATACCGGGCGCCCCGCGGTCGGAACGGGGCTCAGGCCCGGGGTGTCAGGCGAGGTGTCCATGTTCATCCGGGCATGGTCCATATTCATGCCACCTGAATCTCCGGTCATGTCGCCGTGCATTGCCTGGCCACCACTGTTGCTCATGGCGCCCATTCCCATGGCCGCCATGCCCCGTTCAGTGCGCGGGTACATGGGAGGCACCGGGGCTTCCAGCCCTTTCCGGCTGGCTAGTGTGCCGCGCACGAACCCGGACCGGTCCTGGGACTGTGCGAACACGGTATGGGCCATGTCCGTCGGCTCCACAATAACGTCGTAGGTTTCGGCCACGCCAATGCGGAATTCATCGGTCTCGACCGGCCGCACTGGCTGACCGTCGGCGGAAATAACCGTCATCGGAAGTCCCGGGATACGGACATCAAAGAAGGTCATCGCCGAGGCGTTGATGAATCTCAGGCGAATTTTCTCGCCGGGACGGAACAGCCCGGTCCAGTTGCTGGCGGAGGGCGATCCATTCATCAGGTAGGTATATCCGGAACCGGTTACATCCAGAATATCCCGGGGGCTCATTCGCATTCCGCCCCACATGCCGGCTTTGCTCCACGCTGCCTCCCAGCCCATGGTTTCAACATCCTTGAAGAAGTCGCCAACGGTGCGCTGGTTATAGTTGTAGTAGCCCTCTGCCACTTTTAGATTGCGGAATACGTCGTCGGGAGAATCAAAGGTCCAGTCGGAGAGGACCACAACGTATTCGCGATCATAGGCCACCGATTCTGGCTCGGCAGGATCAATGATAATCGGCCCATAGTGGCCTAGCTGTTCCTGAAGGCCAGAGTGGCTGTGGTACCAATAGGTGCCGTGCTGTTCGACCGGAAAACGGTACTCAAACGTTTCGCCGGGCATGATGCCAGGAAAGCTGACGCCAGGAACGCCGTCCATCTGGTACGGCAGGATCAGACCGTGCCAGTGAATGGATGTTGCCTCCGGTAGCGTATTGGTGACACGCAAGATTGCTTCGCGGCCCTGCTTGAGCCGAATCAGGGGCGCAGGCAGAGTGCCGTTGATGGTTATTGGCTGTTCCGAGACTTTGCCGCCTATCTTGAGAGGCGTTCTCGCGACGGTCAGGTCGAAGATGTCAGCACCATTACCCACAGTGTGAAATGCATTCGTGTTGTCCAGTTGTCCTCTAGCATAGGCCGGTAACAAACTGTCGAAACCGGCAAGAAGTCCCATTGTGGCAGCTCCTTGGATGAGGCGGCGCCTGGACACACCTGTACAGAAATGTCTATCGCTCATAGGTTGCTCCAAAAGCCATATAGATAGCTTCTCGCGTTTGTAGCTTGAGAATTGATGCTAACCGGTGTAACTGAAATCAAACTGAAAAGTCTAACTCGGTCTTGTTACCGGCATTTTGGGGAAAACCGGCGCACTGGCCCTAAGCCACCAACTTTATGGGCGTAGTCGTCCACGAACGAGCTTTACCTTGACAGATTATCGTTACTGAAGTTGGACCTCATCCACGGCTGCGGAATCATGAATGGTGGGAGCTTGATGGTACTATTTACTTTCGATAAGCATAACGTAACGGCCATGGCTACTGTCTGACCAGAGAATCTGCTTCATGCCTTCGATCAAGGAAACAGCTGAGGGAGTCGCCGCCAAAAGACGACCCGATAGAATAAACAAAAGCAACATGGCCGATTTCGGTTTTCCGAGGCGTTTTCACAACGATAACCAAGCCGACAACTGTTATCCCTATCCCGCTCATTTCCACTGGACTGAACGTTTCGTCGAACAAAAGGATTCCGAGAATTAGGCCGAAAGCCGGCGTCAGAAACGCAAATGAATTGAGGTTGCTCAAAGGGGCGCTAGCGAGCAAGGCATGCCAGAGCACAACCATCATTGCCGTTGCCGGAATGGCCAGAGCGAACATGGTCGTCGTAAATGACGTTTCTGGATACATAGCTATCCGGCAATAATCAATTCCTGAAAAGGAGGACCAAAGCGCACGAGGAGTCATCTGGCAGTCTGTCGGGATTAAGGTTGTTAGATCTCTTATCCACTCAGTATCTGGCGACGCACTATCATCCAGTACCAGGGCGCGGTTCTACTAGCACAGCCCTTCAAACCCGGAAGTATCTCAATGGAATGAGCCGCAAACAAGGCCCGTATTGACGGCTCTGTATGACGGATGAGGTGATGGCACCGTGTCCTGCTCTTTTGGGCTGTGAGCTTTTGGAGGTACCCCTTGCGAGTCAGGTTCAATCTGACCGATATCAAGGTTGTCGCTGACATAAGCGCCCTAAACTGAATTAACTACCTATCAATGAAATATTGATTCCATTCAACCGCTTATACGACCACAGAAGGTGCCACTAGGATGAAAATGATGCTCACACCGCTCACTGCCAGGAATGGCCAAAAAAACCAGAAGTCGTTGCTGGCCTTTGCCATTGGTTCGGTTCTGGCCTCTGCAGCAACGCCTGTCCTGTCCATGACCTTTACCGAAGCCTTAACCGGTGGAAAGGTTTCGCTTGATGTTCGTTACCGCTACGAATTTGTGGATCAGGACAACCCTCTTGATCTAGCCCATGCTTCCACCGTTCGAACCCGACTGGGGTACCGGACTGGCGATTTTAAGGGGTTTGAGGTGTTTGCCGAGGCGGAAGATGTGTCCGCTGTGGGGAATGAGAACTACAATAGCACCATTAATGGCATAACCGATCACTCAGTAGTCGCTGATCCGACGGAGACCGAAGTTAACCAAATTTACGTACGTTACAAAGGTTTTTCGGATACGAGCCTGACCTACGGCCGTCAGCGCTTTGCCATGGACAATCACCGGTTTATAGGTACGGTTGGCTGGCGCCAGAATGAGCAAACCTTCGATGCCTTTATCAGCACCAACGAGTCGCTTCCGGATACGAAAATTACGGCGGGCTACCTTTACAATGCTAACCGGGTATTCTCGGATGCCAGCCCGAATGGCAATTTCCGAATGCAGTCGCCCGTTTTCAACGCACAGTATCATGGCTTGGCTGCCGGAACCCTGACTACCTATGGTTATCTTTTCGACTTTACCAACGCAGACGTCAACTCAACCCAGAATTTTGGTTTGCGGTTCGCCGGTGGCACCGATGTAGCGGAAGACGCCAAGGTCCTGTACACCCTGGAGTACGCAATCCAGAAGGACTATGCAGACAACCCGCAAAGCTTTGAGGCAGCTTATTGGCTGGCGGAAGTGGGTCTCGCGGCCTACGGCCTGACCTTTAAGGTGGGCATGGAGACCCTGGAGTCGGACGACGGCCGGTCATTCCAAACGCCTCTGGCGACGCTTCACGCGATGAACGGTTGGGCCGACCAGTTCCTGGTCACCCCGGACGATGGCCTGCAGGATCTATACGTATCGGCGGGTGCCTTAGTAAAGGGAGTCAAGTGGCTAGCCGTTTATCATGACTACAGCAGTGACATAAATAGCCTGAGCTATGGCTCAGAGCTAGGGCTGTTGGCTGTCTACCCGATCAACAAACACTACACGGTGGGGGCCAAGTTCGCCAGTTATGCCGAGGATGGTCGCGGCGTGGATACTGACAAGGCTTGGTTGTGGGGGGAGGTCAAGTTCTGACCTTATCTCTGTTGCGGTGAGCTGACATTTTTCTGAAAGACGGCTGACTCGCCCCGACTGAGGCGTAGATAATCCGCATAGCAAGGGGCGCTGGCGAACGCTGCGGTTGGGAGGGTCTCAGGCAGCGTTCGGCCCTTGGCAGCGTCGTAAATTTACAGAAATTGATGTGTTAGCTATGCTTTGCTAGAAAGCTAAACAACAAGGAGAAACACGATGGGTAAAGCTATTAATGGTAAGTTCGAGAACATGGATCAGGCACGCAATACGCGAGACGATCTTGTTGGCAGCGAAATCCCACAGGATGTGATCTTTATTGATAAGGAAGAGCAGACGATCCGGGTGATGTTGCCGCAGGAGGAGGCGGGGGAAGTTTATGAGATTTTCGATCGACACGGCGTCACTTATAAGTGAAAGCCCGTTAACATAGACGCGTGAAATATAAGTTCTACACCTCCGTCGTTGCTTCGCTTGCATATTGCCCATAGCGCCGGCGCAAAATATGCCGGAGCTATGGGCAATGTAAAACCGCCAGTTGCCTCTGAACGTTTTTCTGTACTTCAGCGCTCGTATGGCTCTTTCCTGTTCATCGACCTTTCCCAGCTATTTGTCCTGTGCAATCGCATAATAAGGCTTGGACTATATCGTTCACCATCGGGCCGTTATCAGCAGTAACGGCTTCAAAGGGCTCTCTCGTCTTAGTACTGATGGGCGTTTTCGCGGCCCGGCTGAAGCGTATCGGAAAATAAGCCGATGCTTGCGCCATCCCACCTCGCCGTGATGAATCAGGCAATCAATGACACCCCAATTCAGTGTTGTCATTTCTGAGCGCCCAACCGTCTTGTATTCCTTCATGCTGCATTGCCTTTCCATCTCGGCAGCATTGGGATTTGCTTGACCGAGATCACAATCTGATTCGGTCTAAGCGGGTGATTCAGTTTGGATTCAGGTAGGTGTGCTTTGATGTCGTGGGTGGCGCTTATGCCAGGCGCCTGTCTACCTGATAAAAGCTCCAGTCGGCCAATAAGGAAAGGGAAACAAGGAATGAAAAATACCGTTGTGGAGGTCCGCGGCTTGCTATCGGCACTCAGTGCTCGGGGCGTAGAGAAACAGTTATTGAGGTTGCCCGGCATTAAGATGGCCGAGGTCAACTATGTGGCCGGCAGCGCGACCGTCACCTATGATGAGGCGACGGTGGACCTTGAGGCCATCAAAGCCCAGATACACGAGTGCGGTTACCACTGTTCTGGAGAATGGTTGCCGAGGCACGTTTGCGACCTGGGAGACCGGCAGGACAAAGCAGGGGCTGCTGGGTCCATGTCCGCACGCGATGGCCATTCCTCCCATGCCGGCCATAACGATGCAGCTGGTCCTGATGAGTACGTCGAACATACTGGCGCAAACGACGATATGGCCCACGAGATGGGTCATGGCGGCAGCATGGATATGCAGGCAATGGTGCGCGACATGCGCAACCGTTTCTGGGTTTGCCTGACCTTCACCGTACCTATTTTCATTTATTCGCCCATGGGCGGGATGTTCGAACCGCCGGCACCGCCCTTCGGGCTACGGCTAGACCTGTGGCTTCTATTACTGGCCAGCATCGCCGTGCTCTGGCCAAGCTGGCCGTTCTTTGTCGCCGCCTGGCGCGCTCTGAAAAATGGCGTGCTCAACATGGCTGTGCTGGTTGTTCTCTCGGTGGGTACTGGCTACCTATTCAGCGTCGGTTCCACGCTCTTTTTTCCGGGTGTGCAGTTTTTCGAGGCAGTGGCTGTATTGCTGGTGTTCATCCTGCTCGGCCATTGGCTGGAGATGCGGGCTCGTGCGGGGGCTTCGGACGCCATACGGACGCTAATGGACCTGGCGCCGCCCATGGCGACGGTTCTGCGTGATGGTCAAGAGCGAGAGATTCCCACCGCTGAGGTTTTGAAAGACGACATCGTGGTGATCCGCCCCGGCAACAAGATCCCGGTTGACGGTGAGGTTCTGGAGGGCGAGTCCCAGGTGGATGAGTCCATGCTCACAGGCGAGTCCATGCCGGTGGAAAAAAAGCCCGGCGACAAGGTGATTGGCGCCACCATTAATAAGAGCGGCAGTTTCAGGTATCGCGCCACCAAGGTGGGTTCCGATACGGCCCTGGCACAGATTGTCAAACTGGTGCAGGAGGCGCAGAACTCCAAGGCTCCGGCGCAGCTGCTGGCGGACAAAGCTTCACAGTGGCTGGTCGTGATTGCCATCGTGATCGGTCTGCTTACCTTTGCTATCTGGTTCTGGTGGATTGGCGAAAGCCTGCTGCTCGCCGTAACCCTGACCATTACCGTATTTGTCATCGCCTGTCCGGACGCCCTCGGCCTTGCAACGCCCATGGCGGTGATGGTGGGCACCGGCCTCGGTGCCAGGAACGGCATCTTGTTCAAGAATGCCTCTGCACTTGAGGATGCCACCCGGCTGGATATTGTGGTGTTTGACAAGACCGGAACCCTGACCATGGGGGAGCCGCAGGTAGTCGAAGTGGTCGTGGCAGCAGGCAGCACGGAGGAGGCAGTCCTTAAACTCGCAGGGACGGTTGAGCAGGGCTCGGATCATCCTCTGGCCCAAGCGATACAAAATAAAGCTGAAGGCTTACTGCTCGATCCGCTGACCGGCTTCACAAACATCGAGGGCAAGGGCGCGCGGGCGGAGATTGGCGGGAAGACCGTGCTGCTCGGCAACCGGCGGCTGATGGACGAAGAGGCGGTCGATATGGAGAGTCTGAATCACGAGGCCGCGCGTCTCCAAAGCGTGGGGCAGACCGTGGTGCACGTCGCTCAGGACGGGAAGTTGGTCGGCCTAATCGCCATCGCCGATGCGCCGCGCCCCACCGCTACGGCAATGGTCAAAAAGATGCGTGAACGCGGAGTTGAGGTGGCGATGCTCACCGGCGACAACCAGGCCACCGCCGAGCGCATCGCCCGGGAACTCGGCATCGACATTGTGATCGCTGATGTCCTGCCGGGGCAGAAGGCAGACAAGATCAAGGAGCTCCAAGCTCGGGGCAAGAAGGTTGGAATGGTGGGCGACGGTGTCAATGACGCCCCGGCACTGACCCAGGCAGAGGTGGGTTTTGCCATTGGTGCCGGCACCGACGTGGCCATCGAAAGCGCTGACGTGGTGCTCATGAAGAGCGATCCCTACGACGTGCTCGGAGCCATTGAGCTGTCGCGCGCTACCCTGCGCAAGATGCATCAGAACCTGTTCTGGGCGGTGGCCTATAACGTAATCGCCTTTCCCGCGGCGGCAGGCGTGTTCTATCCGTTGGTGGTAAGCCCAGAAGTAGCGGCGCTGGCAATGTCTGGAAGCTCTGCTCTCGTTGCGGTGAATGCACTCCTTCTGAAGCGCACCCGACTGGACGGGCTAGGGTAGACGAACACAGAACAGGGAGAAAAACATCCACAGGACCTTGAATTGTGATACCCCAATCGAGATAGCCGAAACATAGTTGCTGGCGTGCAAAAGGAAGACTGACATGACCAAAGAAAACAGATCTCCGGACACTGAGGAGCAGGATCTCGCAACGCGATTTCCTACCGCCTATACCATCCTGTTTCTGCTGATCATACTGGTTGCAGCGCTAACCTGGATTATCCCTGCAGGTCAGTACGAGCGCTCCATGAACGAAGAGGTGGGGCGGGAAGTTGCGGTGCCTGGCACCTATCAAACCGTGGACCCCAACCCCCAGGGCTTCGTTGATGTGATGCTGGCACCTACGGCAGGCTTTTACGACCCTGACAGCTATGTGGCGAACGCCATTGATGTGGCTTTGTTCGTGCTGTTCCTTGGCGGCTTTCTGGGTGTGATGAACGCCACCGGTGCAATCGACACGGGCATCCGCAGCGCCATGCACCGGCTGGAAGGGCGTGAGATATGGATGATCCCGATACTGATGACGCTGTTTGCGCTGGGGGGTACAACCTACGGAATGGCAGAGGAGACCCTGGCTTTCTATGCCATTCTGATTCCGGTCATTATCTCGGCGGGGTATGACGCCGTCACCGGGGTTGCCATTATTCTGGTGGGCGCCGGTATTGGCGTTCTGGGGTCTACCATCAACCCGTTTGCGACAGTAATTGCATCCAACGCCGCCGATATTCCCTTTACTGACGGCATCGTGCTGCGTTTTGTGCTTCTTATCGGTGGCCTTCTCATTTGTGCCGCTTACGTCATGCGCTATGCCCATCGGGTCAAGGCAGACCCGTCCCGCTCGGTGGTTGCCAAACAGAGGGATGCTCACCGCAAACTGTTCCTTCAGGGCCACGATGAGCTGGAAGATTTCGAGCTCACCGGTACCCAGAAAATTGCCCTGATCATCTTCACACTGACGTTCATCGTGATGATATGGGGTGTTTCCTCCCAGGGCTGGTGGATGGCCAGAATGGGCGCGCTCTTCTTTGGTTCGGCCATCGTGATCGGCATCATCGCCCGGCTGGGTGAGAAAAAGCTGACCAGCAGTTTTGTTGACGGTGCCCGCGATTTGCTGGGCGTGGCGCTGGTCGTCGGGCTGGCCCGTGGCATTGTGGTGATTATGGAGCAGGGCATGATTGCCGACACCATCCTGCACAGTGCGGAGACCACCCTGGGAGGCTTGCCGGAACTGGCCTTTATCAACCTGATGTTCTGGATCGAAGTGGGCATGAGCTTCTTCGTGCCTTCCTCATCCGGCCTGGCGGTACTCTCCATGCCGATCCTTGCGCCGTTGGCGGACTTTGCCAACGTGGGGCGTGACCTGGTGGTTACTGCCTTCCAGTCAGCCAACGGCCTGGTCAACCTGATCAACCCGACCTTTGCCGTGGTGGTGGGCGGCCTGGCCATCGGCCGTGTTTCCTACGATCGATGGCTGGCGTTTATCTGGCCATTGCTACTGATTCTCACAATTTTTATCAGTGTGGTGATCAGTATTGGCGCGTTTCTGTAATCCTTTTTTTAACCCCAGGCATAGGAGCATGCGACATGGCTGAGCACACACTTGGTGTTCACTCTGAAACCGGTACCCTGCGGCAGGTCATCGTCTGCCGACCGGGACTTGCCCACCGGAGACTGACCCCGTCGAACTGCGATGCACTGCTGTTTGATGATGTCTTCTGGGTGAAGCAGGCCCAGAAGGACCACGACGTCTTCGCCGGGATCATGCGCGCCCGGGGCGTGGAGGTGCTGGACGTTAATGAGCTGCTGGCAGAAACCCTTGATATCCCCGAAGCACGGGCCTGGATTTTGGATAACCGGATCACCTGGAACCATATCGGGGTGGGTATGGTGTCTGATCTCCGCGCCTGGATGGATGAGCTACCTGGCCAGACCCTGGCAGAGTTCCTCATTGGCGGTCTGGAAGTGGGCGACCTGCCTTTCGATCCCGCCGGACTGTTTGGCAATCACCTGGGGCCTCACGGGTTTGTGCTGCCGCCGCTGCCAAACTTCCTGTTCACCCGTGACAACAGCGCCTGGATCTATGGCGGTGTTACCCTCAACCCGATGTACTGGGCTGCGCGCAAGCCGGAGACGCTACTGATGAGCGCGATCTACCGGTTCCACCCGAAGTTCGCCGGCAAGGTCAACGTGCATTGGGGCGACCCGCTTGCAGATCATGCGCTGGCGACCCTCGAAGGAGGAGACATCATGCCGGTGGGTAATGGCGCCGTGCTGGTGGGGATGGGGGAACGATCCTCCCCGCAAGCCATCGGCCAGCTGGCCAGGGCGCTTTTTGCCAACGGCACCGCAGAGCGGGTGATCGCCTGCCAGATCCCCAAGACCCGTTCCGCCATGCATCTGGATACCGTGTTCACCTTCTGTGGCGGCAACGTGGTGACCAGTTTCAAGGAAGTGGCCGACGAGATGGTGTGTTACGACCTGCGCCCGGGCCAAGACGGCAAACACCTGTCATTTCAGCAGGATCCGCGGCCGTTGTTTGATGTGGTGGCCGACGTGCTCGGTTATTCCTCCTTGGAGGTGGTTGCCACCGGCGGTGACACCCCTGCCGAGCGGGAACGGGAACAGTGGAACGATGGCAATAACGTGTTGGCCCTGAGCCCGGGCGTCGTTATTGGTTACGACCGCAACGACGATACCAATGCCGCCCTGGAAGCGGCCGGCATAGAGGTACTGGCCATACCCGGCGCGGAATTGGGCCGGGGCCGGGGTGGTGGGCGCTGCATGAGCTGCCCGACAATACGAGATGCACTCTGACAAGGAAGGAGCAGAACGATGGCTTTTAATCTCAAGAACCGACATTTCCTGACCCTGAGGGACTTTACCTCCCGGGAAATCAGTTTTTTGCTCAAGCTTTCCGCCGACCTGAAAACCGCCAAGTACGCCGGCACCGAGGTGCCGCAGCTGCAGGGCAAAGACATCGCCCTGATCTTCGAAAAGAACTCCACCCGCACCCGGGTTGGTTTTGAGGTGGCGGCCTTCGATCAGGGTGCGCGGGTTACCTATCTGGGACCTACCGGCACCCACATCGGCCACAAGGAGTCGGTCAAGGACACTGCGCGGGTGCTGGGCCGGGTTTACGATGCAATCGAGTACCGTGGCTTTGGCCAGGCGATAGTGGAAGAGCTGGCGCAGTATGCAGGTGTGCCGGTCTACAACGGCCTGACCAACGAGTTCCATCCCACCCAGATTCTTGCCGATTTCCTGACCATGCAGGAAAATGTCGAGAAGCCGCTCCACGAGGTGTCCTATGTCTTCCTTGGGGATGCCGCCAATAACATGGGTGACAGCCTGCTGATCGGTGGAGCCAAAATGGGAATGGACGTACGTCTGTGCGCTCCCAAAGCCTGCTGGCCCAGCGAAGCGATTCAGAAGGAAGCGCAGACCATTGCCACTGGAACCGGCGCCCGGATCATGATCACGGAGGACATTGATGCCGCGGTTGCCGGGGTTGATTTTGTCTACACCGACGTGTGGGTGTCCATGGGCGAGGCCAAGGAAAAGTGGGCAGAGCGGATCAAACTGTTGCAGCCCTACCAGGTCAATGCTGCCCTGATGGAGAAGACCGGAAACCCCCGCGCAAGGTTCATGCATTGCCTGCCGGCCTTCCATAACACCGAAACCACTGTGGGCAAGGAAATACAGGCCGAGTTCGGCATTGATGCGATGGAAGTCACCGACGATGTTTTTGAAAGCCCCGCCTCCATCGTATTTGATCAGGCGGAGAACCGAATGCACACCATCAAGGCGGTGCTCGTTGCCACTCTTGGAAGCTGAGATAAGGAGCCCGACATGCTTGTAGTAGCAGCTCTGGGAGGTAATGCCCTGTTGCGGCGAGGTGAGCCCCTGACCGCCGAGGCCCAGCGAGCCAACGTGAAAATTGCCGCCGAATCACTGGCGGAAATCGTCCGCGCCGGCCACCAGCTGGTGGTCACTCACGGTAATGGTCCTCAAGTAGGCTTGCTGGCGCTTCAGGGGGCTGCCTATAAGCCGGACGAAGCTTATCCGCTGGATGTGCTGGGCGCGGAAACGGAAGGCATGATCGGCTACATCATTGAGCAGGAACTGGAAAATGCCCTGGGCCATGACAGACCTGTGGCAACCCTGCTTACCCAGATCCTGGTGGACAAGGAGGACCCCGCCTTCAGCAAACCCACGAAGTTTGTTGGGCCGGTGTATGACAAGGAAGAAGCCGAGCGCAAAGCCGAAGCCGCCGGTTGGCACATTGCCCAGGATGGTGACAAGTGGCGGCGGGTAGTCCCTTCGCCCAAACCTCTGGAGATCCCCGACATGCGGGTGCTCCAGCTGCTGCTGGAACAGGGTGTTGTGGTGATCTGTGCCGGAGGCGGCGGTATCCCCATTCTTCGCCGGGACGACGGCAGCATGATTGGCATCGAAGCCGTCATCGACAAGGATGCCGCTAGCGCCTTGCTGGCCAGCCAGTTAGGTGCCGATGCCCTGTTGCTCCTCACTGACGTGGACGCCATCTACCGTGATTTTGGCAAGGACACCGCCGAACCCATCCCTGAGCTGACCCTCGATGAAGCCCGCAAGCTGGATCTGCCTGCTGGTTCCATGGAACCCAAAATGGCTGCTGCCGGCAGCTTCGCCGAAAGCGGTGGCATCAGTGGTATTGGTAGGCTGGAGGATGCACTTACGATTTTGGCGGGTGGTGCAGGCACGCGAATCCGTCATGCTGGTTAGCCCTTCCCTCCCAAAGTGGAGAACTTGATGCGCATCAAGCCCTCACTAGTGAGCGACTCTTTTTTCATCTTTTGTTGGAGTTTTTCAGTGTGAATTCAGGCTTATGGGTTTAAGTGGTAGGTAATCGCTGTTTGCTGACGTAATTGTCGACAACCGAAACAACATAGGGGAATGGGACAATGGACATCAAAACCTTCGGAGAACTAATAGACTGGACACGGGATTTGCATGCTCACCTTGCACGGTGCCTGTCGCATTGCGCGACGAAGAACGAAGAGGAACGAGCTCGGGCGTTGTTGGACTACCTTGCGACCCATGAATCGGAAATGGAGCGTATCGTGAACGAATTCAAGTCGCAGGGCGATTCCAAGGCATTGGAGACAAGGGTTTACGACTACCTGTCCCACCATCCGATCAAGACTCACAGAACCTGTGATGAACCCTACGCGAAGCTCGATTTTGCGGGCATATGCAGAGAAGTATTCGATTTCCATGATCAGATAGAGGACCTTTATCGCACCATGGCCGACAAAGCCGAGATTCCCGAGGCGAAAGAATTACTGCAATCGCTGCTAACCATGGAAGAGAACGAGGCTATGCGATTGGCTAGGCAGATAGGACGCATGGACGACCTCTGATCAGAACACTGAAATTTTTCTTCGACGCAGCAAAAGGATGCTGATACATGGTGGCGTCTTCCGGTCAGTTGCGGGTTTTCAAGATGGGTATCAATACTCATCAGGAGCCTGTTGTTTACATGCGTGATGATTGTGATGTGTGCCTTTCAGAAGGATTCGCCGCCAGTTCCAGGGTGGGAGTTTCATCGCAGGGACGTTCCATCATCGCAACTCTCAATATTTCTTCTGATGAAACGGTTCCCAGAGGTTATGCGGGGCTTTCAGATATTGCCATAGAGCGGCTCGGGGTGGCTCAGTCTGACCTGGTTTCAGTGCATCATGCGCCCTATGTGGAGTCCTTGAGTCTGGTTCGTCGGAAAGTGTTCGGACACAGCTTGGGCCCGGCTCATATGGCTCGAATTGTCTCCGACATCTCCGCACACAATTACAGCGATGTCGAAATCGCCTGTTTTCTGAGCGCTTGTGCCGGTGGCAGATTAGGTTTCGATGAGATTGTTGCTTTGACCCAGGCGATGGTGAATTGCGGAGAACAACTCGATTGGCCCGGCGCGGATCGTGTGTTCGACAAACACTGTGTTGGAGGCCTGCCAGGAAACCGCACCACCCCGCTTGTTGTGTCGATCGTCAGTGCAGCCGGGCTGCTCATGCCTAAAACTTCCTCACGCGCCATCACCTCACCGGCGGGAACAGCGGACACTATGGAGGCGCTGACGAATGTGAGGCTGGGTCTGGATGATATCCGTCGTGTGGTCACAGAAACGGGTGCCTGCCTAGTGTGGGGCGGGGCGATGAACCTCAGCCCGGCTGATGATTTGTTAATACGCATTGAGAAAGCGCTGGACCTTGATGGTGAAGGCCAGCTCGTGGCCTCGGTTCTGTCCAAAAAGATCGCTGCGGGTTCCACTCATGCAGTGATTGATATCCCAGTGGGAGATACGGCTAAGGTGCGTACCCTCGCTGATGCTGACCGGCTGTCGTCCCTTTTTACAAGCGTCGGGGCTGCATGTGGTCTGCATGTCCGCTGCATTATTACAGACGGTAGCAAGCCCATCGGAGCGGGGATCGGGCCGGTGGAGGAGGCCCGCGACGTTTTAGCGGTGCTGCAGGAAAAGCCAGATGCGCCGGAGGATCTGCGAGCCCGAGCCATTTTACTGGCTGGCCATATATTGGATCTGGCTGAGGGGCTCGGCGTGGATGAGGGGGTGGACAAAGCAGGGCGCCTTCTCCAAAACGGCTCTGCATGGGAGCAGTTCAGGCGCATAGCAAAGGCTCAGGGCGGGTTGAAAAGCCTGGGCGAGGCCCGTTTTAGACACCCAGTCCTTTCTCCGGAATCCGGAACAATCGTGGCTGTCGACAATCGTCGGCTTGCGCGTGTTGCCAAGTTGGCAGGTGCACCTGCCAGCCCAACTGCAGGGCTGAGGCTTCTCGCGAATGTCGGCGATACCGTCACCAGAGGGGAGCCAATCTACGAGTTACTCAGTGACACTCCGGGACAGCGGGACTACGCACTGGCTTTTAGCGAATTGGGGCCGGCAATTTTCAAAGTAACGCAAGAGGACTAGCTGTGGGTGTTATTGAAAAGGATGTGCTGTTTAGCCTCGGCCCCCACCCTCTAAAGGAAAAACTCTGCGGCCAGCTTAAGCTGGAGCAGGGGCATTTGGAGGTGAGGAGCTTTCCTGATGGTGAGTCCTATCTACGTGTACTTACACCAATCAAAGATGCCAACTGTGTGGTATTGGCCGACCTTTCGCATCCGGACACCAAATATCTGGCGCACTTGTTTCTTTTTGAAACTCTTAAGGAGCTCGGTGCCAGGTCGGTTGGGTTGGTGGCTCCCTATCTTTGTTATATGCGACAGGATCGTCGCTTTGCGGAAGGGGAGGCGGTCACATCAAGGCTGTTTGGCCGGTCGCTGTCCTCACATATCGACTGGCTGGTCACCATTGATCCGCACCTGCACCGGTACCAGTCCCTTGGCGAGATCTACAGCGTACCGGCGCAAGTTGTTCAGGGAGCGCCTGCGCTGGCGGATTGGCTACGGGGGCAGGACAGTCTGTTGCTGGTAGGCCCGGACGCGGAGAGCGAGCAGTGGGTATCGAGTATCGCGCAGGCCAGTAGCCATCCTTATGTCATTGGCACCAAGCGACGTCTGGGTGACCGGCGCGTTGAGGTCACCTTGCCGGATATCTCGGCGTATCGCGGTCGGAAAGCCGTCATCATTGATGACGTTATTTCCAGCGGCCGCACCATTGGCGAGTGTGTCAGGGCGCTTAAGGCGCAGGGCACGGAGGCCATCCTTTGTGCGGCGGTGCATGGCATTTTCGCGGAGGCGTCGGACACCTACCTTCTGGGTACCGGCCTGCAGGCGCTGGTGACCACCAACACGGTCCCACACAGCACCAATGGGATCGATGTCAGCGAGTTGCTGGTGTCACCGATCAGGCATTTTCTCAATCAGGCGGAGGGGCAGCGCCGATGAACATCACATTCCTGGGTGGAACGGAGACCGTGACCGGCTCCAAGTTCCTGGTTGAAACCGGCCAGACACGTGTATTGGTCGATTGCGGCCTGTTTCAGGGGTACAAGTGGCTTAGGAAGCGCAACCGGCAGCCGTTGCCGCTCGATATTGCCTCGCTGGATGCGGTGCTTCTGACCCATGCCCATCTGGACCATTCGGGCTACATCCCGGTGTTGTATAAGCAGGGTTTCCGGGGCGCGGTTTATACCCACCATGCCACCCGGGAGCTGTGCGGGATATTGCTGGCCGATAGCGGCCATCTGCAGGAAGAAGAGGCCCGGTATCTTGGTCGCCACAAGCTGAGCAGGCACGAGAATCCCGAGCCGCTGTATGATCAGGCGGATGCGGAAGCCTGCATGGAGCTGTTCAGGCCGGTGGCCTTCGAGGAGGAGGTCCGGATTGGCGATCTCCGTTTCCACCTTCGGCCCGCCGGGCACATTCTCGGGGCTGCCAGCATCGTTATCGAGGCGGAGGGTAAGCGCATTGGGTTTTCGGGCGATGTCGGGCGTCTCAACGATATCTTCATGAAGCCGCCGAAACCGCTGCCGGCTCTGGATATGCTGATGCTGGAGTCAACCTATGGCAACCGGCGACATGGCAGCGAGGACCCTTTCTCGCAATTGGCGGACATCGTCAACGCAACGGTCGACAAAGGGGGCAATATTCTGATTCCTTCCTTTGCCGTTGGCAGGGCGCAGGTGCTGCAGCACATGCTGACGACGCTGATGCAGGACGGGCGAATTCCAACGCTGCCTGTTTACCTGGACAGCCCGATGGCGATTGACGTTTCCGAGATCTACTGCCGCTACGAAGATCAGCACAGGCTGAACATGACGCAATGTCACGATATGTGCGGGACTGTTCACTACAGCCGCAGTGTTGAGGACTCCAAGGCGCTGGCCGATCAGGTCTATCCCCACGTCATTATTGCCGGTAGCGGCATGGCAACCGGTGGGCGAATTCTTCATCACTTCAAGCGGCTCCTCGGTCAGCACCGCACCACTGTCGTTTTTGCCGGTTACCAGGCCGGAGGAACGCGGGGCGCCAAGATGGCGGGCGGGGCTGAGGCGGTAAAGATCCACGGTGAGTGGATTCCCGTCAAGGCCAGAATCGAAGTGCTGGACGGCCTTTCGGGGCATGCGGACTTCGCCGAGATGGAGCGGTGGCTTACCCAGAGCGACCTGGCCCCCGGTACGCCCATCAATCTGATTCACGGCGACCCGGAGGCACTGGAAGCCATGCGGGACCACCTGCGCAGGAACAACCGGTTTGAGGTGGAGGTAGCAAGCTACCAATCCATTCTGCGTATCTGACGTGACGAGTTTCGCAACTCGGGCGCTCCGACGGGACGCCATTAACGTTATCACAGTTTTCAGGGAGAGATCATGAACGGCTATTCCATTGAGGATTCACATAGAGTCCAGCAGCGTGCCGCACAATACCGGCAGCACTACCCCCGGTTTGCCCGTTGGGCGAAAGGCCGCGGGGTGATCGAACACACCGATTTAACCCAGGTGCGCGTGTTCGACCTGTGCCAGGAACTCGTCTGTGCCGGGCGTTATGACTCGCTCGACAATGCCCTGACCATTTTCGAGGCGACGGACACCCTGACAAACGCGGGCATGTGGCTGGTGGCCCACATGACGTATGCCAGCAGAGTGGACCTGTCCGGACAGCCGTTGGCGGCGGATGACTTCAAGGAGAATCCCCAGGGACATACCGGTGGTTCGCTGAACATGGTGCCTGCCTATCTTGGCTACACGGCTGCCAACACATTGGCGGGGCTGACCCGTAGCTGGCTGATGGGGCAGGGGCACTGTGTGGCGGCGATCGATAGCGTTAATACACTGCTAGGCAACCTGCACCCGGAACAGCAGGCTCGGTACACGCTCGACGAGGTGGGGCTGTCCCGGCTGGTGAGTGACTTTTACAGCTACGCCGTCACTCCGGATGGCACACCGGGGGTTCCCTTGGGCAGCCACGTCAATCCTCACACCGCGGGCGGGCTGATCGAGGGCGGTTATCTGGGCTTCGCGGAACTGCAATACACGCACATGCCGCTGCCGGGGGAGCGTCTGGTCGCGTTTCTCAGTGACGGGGCATTTGAGGAGCAGCGGGGCAGTGACTGGGCAAGCCGCTGGTGGCGAGCTGAGGACTGTGGCCTGGTGACCCCGGTGATGATTGCCAACGGCCGCCGCATCGATCAACGTTCAACGATTTTTCTGCAAGGGGGGACGGACTGGTTCCGGCAACACCTGGAACTCAATGGCTTTTACCCCATACTCATTGACGGGCGCGACCCAGCAGCCTTTATCTGGGGTATTTTTGAGGCCGAGTCGAGGCTGCAGGCGTGCAGCGAACAGGTAGGTGCAGGTTCCATGGACTACCCTGTGAAACTGCCCTATCTGATTGCCGAGACCATTAAGGGCTATGGGTTTTACGGTGCCGGCTCCAACGCGGCGCATGGCACACCGCTGCCGGCAATACCAAAGTTTGATGAAGTCTCGCGCCGCCACTTTCACGAATCCGTTGCCCGTTTATTTGTGGCCGAGATCGAGATACATGGCGCCAGCGACGTGCTGGCAACTCACCAGGCAGACCATCGGCCGGCCGAAAAAGATCACCCGCTGAGTCATCGTGACGTCACGATGCAAGCCGTGCCTGAACCGGTCTGGTTGCAAACGGCGGAACTGGGCTCTCCCATGGCGGCGGTCGATCAGCAGTTTATTGCCCTTGTAAAGGCCAATCCATCCCTACGTGTTCGCCTGGGGAATCCGGATGAATTGCGCAGCAATCAGATGAATCAGTCGCTGGACCACCTGAAGCACCGCACCTTGGCGCCCGAGCCCGGGCTTTCAGAGTCCCTTCACGGTTCGGTGATTACGGCGCTCAATGAGGAAGCCGTTGTCAGCGCCGCGCTCGGCAATAAGGGCGGTCTAAATCTGGTGGTGTCGTATGAAGCGTTTGCCATGAAAATGATTGGCGCGCTGCGGCAGGAAATCATTTTCGCACGACACCAGAAAAGCCTTGGCCGGCCCGCACGGTGGTTGTCGGTGCCGGTTATTGCGACGTCCCACCTCTGGGAAAACGGCAAGAACGAGCAGTCTCATCAGGACCCGGCCTTCGGCGAAGTCTTGATGGGAGAAATGAGTGACACTGCCCGCGTTGTCTACCCTCCCGATAGCAACACGGTGATGGCCTGTCTGAATGAATGCTACCAGACCCAGGGGCAGTTCTGGGCCATGACGGTCCCCAAGGCAAAGCTGCCTACCGTTTTTGACTGCCGTCAGGCTGTGCAATTGGTGCGGGATGGCGCCATTGCTCTCAGTGAAGCCGGTGACGTGCAGTTGATCGCTGTCGGCGCCTATCAACTCCAGGTTTGCCAGGAGGTCGCTGAAGCGCTGGCTCAGCGGGGGCTTTCGTGTGGTGTGGTCTGCCTTCTCGAGCCCGGTCGATTCCGCAGCCCCCGGGATGCAATGGAGGCAGGGCATCAGTCTGGTACTTCTTTCAGGGCTGAGCTCTTCCCCCACGATACAAAACTCAGAGTGTTCGTGTGTCATATGCGCCCAGAGGCCTTGCTGGGAATCTGCCGACCTCTCGATCTCGGGCCTGACCGGACGCTGGCGTTTGGCTATAAAAACCATGGTGGCACCCTGGATACTTCGGGATTGTTGCTGGCCAACAAGTGTGATTCACATTCGATAGTGCAGGCGATCCTTGCAAAACGTGGCTCTTCAGGCGCTGATCAGGCGACATTGTAGCGAGGGAGCGTGAGGATCGATTTATGGCAGTCTTCATGGGGAAAAGTGAGGCGTTGGTCATCACCGTGCTGATTCTCAGAACAAAACAATCCGGGCGGCAACCGATGCAGCTAGCCGCCCTACACACAGGTAAATCATGCTATGAATGAATCGTTTAATCACGCTGGAGCCTGGGGCATCACACTGATCGTTATCGTTCTGGTGTCCTGGTTCTTTTACCGTTATTTCGCGCCGAAAAACTGGCGGGAATGGGCCGGCGCCGGAGTGGTGCAGGCCTTTATTATCGCGCTTTATGCAGAAATGTACGGCTTTCCGCTCACTATCTATCTGTTGGTGCGTTTTTTCGGCCTGGACAGTGAGTATGTCAGCGCCAGCCTGTGGTCGACCCTGGTAGGGCTGGGCGAAACCGGGATGTTGGTCTCAATGTTGCTCGGCTATGCGCTCGCGTTCACCGGGATCGGCCTCTTTATTAAGGGGTGGGGTCAGGTCCACAAGGCACGAGGGGAAAACCGTCTGGTGACAGACGGTTTGTATGCGTATGTACGGCACCCGCAGTATACGGGGCTATTCATCGCACTGTTTGGCGAAGGCGTGGTGCACTGGCCAACGTTGTTCTCGGTCGGCCTGTTTCCGGTGATCGTGCTTGTCTACACATGGCTGGCTCGTCGTGAGGAACGGCAGGTGCTCAAGGAGTTTGGTGAGGAGTACCGTGCCTACCAGCGGCAGGTGCCAATGTTCATCCCCCGTTGGGGTCGATGGCGTCAGCTTGCCGCCGCGTCACACAACAGTAGCGATGACGGGGCAGCGTGATGTATTTCTTATGCTGTACGCTCGCCGTCTATACGGATAAATACATCACAAATTACGTCAACCTGCGATGGGATGTTCCTGACTCTAGAAAGTTTCGTCATCGCAGAACAGTTCATAGAGGACCTCAATGATTCGGCGCGCCTCATCTCCAGCCAGGGAGTAGTGCATGGTTCGCGCCTCGCGGCGCACATTCACCAGGCCATCCTTGCGCAACAGAGCAAGCTGCTGGGAAACAGCCGCCTGGCGCATATCCAGTGCATCGGCGAGCTCGCTTACCGCCCGCTCGCCTTCCACTAGTTGGCAGAGGATCATTAGTCTGCTCTTCCCGGAGAGTGCCTTTAACAAGTTAATGGCGTGATCAGCCGCTTCGGACATCTGATTGCTGGTCATACATTCATAGCTCTGCATTCGTGAATATGTTAGTTTTCCCGAAAGTCACTTGGTCAATAAGTTAAGCATTGCTTGTCCTCTGGCAAATTTCGGCTTCCTTATAGTTAGTCGCCAAGCAGATAACCCAAATACCGTGTAATTTCGACGGGACGCGCAATCTGTTGGATCTAGAGCGCGTTAGTATAACAGGAGAGAGATATGTCTATTGATCGTCTTGTACTCGCATTCGCAGGATCTTTTATCCTTGTAAGTCTTGCGCTCTCCCAGCTCCACTCGCCTTACTGGCTGTGGTTCACCGCGTTTGTGGGCGCCAACATGCTGCAGGCTGCCTTCAGCGGATTCTGCCCTCTGGCGAAGATCCTCAAGGCGGTGGGCAAGAAGCCCGGCGCTGCCTTCGATTGACGCCGGGGGTACCGTAAATGGCTGAAAACACCGAGAGTTCGTGGCTAAAGTTCGCTACTGACCGTCCTCGCCTGACCGTTTGGACCATGGTGGTCGTCACGCTGATGCTGGTGGTGCTGGCGGCGCTACCAAGCGTCTGGCCCGAACGGTTTGGTCTGCTTAATCCGCTGACCATCGATACCGACCCGGAGAATATGCTCTCCGCCGACGAACCCGTACGGGTTTTTCACGACGACATGAAGAAGCAGTTCTCGCTTTATGACATGGTCGTGGTGGGTGTGGTCAACGAAAGCAACCCTGACGGCGTATTCAATGTCGGTTCGCTGCGGCGTATTTATGAACTGACGGAGTTTGCCAGTACGCTCAAGTGGCCCGATCCGGACAACCCGGGCCGGCAGGAGGGCGTGGTCGAGGAGGATATGCTCGCGCTCTCGCGGGTCGACAACATTGAGCAAGAGGGGGTCGGCTCGGTTCGTTTCAGCTGGCTCATGCCAGAGCCGCCGGATACCCGCAATCAGGCGCTCGCTATTCTTGAGCGGGCGCAACGCATCCCGCTGTTCGACAATACCCTGGTAAGCGCCGATGGCAAGGCAGTCGCCCTTTACCTGCCGCTGACCAGCAAGGACATGAGTTACCGGGTCCGCGAAGCCCTGCTTGACAAAATCGCTGGCTGGAAGGATACCGGCGATCAGGTCTATATCACCGGGTTGCCCGTGGCGGAGGACACCTTTGGTGTGCAGATGTTCTACCAGATGGCGATTTCGGCGCCACTGGCAATGCTGGTCATCTTCCTGGCAATGTGGTGGTTCTTCCGCCACGTCCGGCTCATTACCTCGGCGATGATCGTGGCCATGGTGGCGGCTGCGAGCACCATGGCGTTGCTGGTGATCAGCGGCAGCACCGTCCACATCATGAGCTCGATGATCCCCGTATTCATCATGCCCATTGCGGTGCTGGATGCGGTGCATATCCTCTCGGAATTCTTCGACCGCTATCCCCAGCATCGGGACCGTCGCAGGGCCATCCGGGAGGTCATGGGGATACTGTTCAAGCCGATGCTGTTCACCACCCTGACGACGATGGCCGGGTTTGGGTCACTGGCACTCACCCCGATCCCGCCCGTTCAGGTGTTCGGCATCTTTATCGCGATCGGTGTGTTCCTGGCCTGGTTGTGCACGGTGACTTTTATTCCGGCTTACATCATGCTGATGCCGGAGCGGCGGCTCACCGGCTTCGGTCACGCCGACGGGGACCCAGATGGGAATACAGTCATGGGGCGCTGGCTGCATCGCCTCGGCGAGGGCGTGGTCGGCCACGCCAGGGCGGTGCTGGTGGTTACCATGGTCGTGGTGGTGGCTGCGGGTTATGGCATCAGCCAGATCCGTATCAACGATAACCCGGTCAAATGGTTCGAGCCCGAGCACCCGATCCGTGAGGCGGACCGAGTGCTCAACGAACATTTTGGCGGTACCTACATGGCCTATCTGGCGTTGGTTCCGAAGAGCAATGACTTGGCCCTGGCCGATTATCGACGGGAATTTCTTGATCGCCTGGCGTCACGTCAGCAAGAGGTGCAAACGCGTGACGACCCGGCAGTCGCCGTCTTCGACGAACTGCTCGCCATGGCGCGGGAGGTAGGCGAGGAGGCTGACTCGGCGAAGGCGTTTCTCGATGAGCTGGATCAGCGTGTAGGGGCGCAACTCGAGGCGGCCCCTGACACGCGCTATGATTCTTGGCTCGAGGCACAATCCTTCGTCGATGCCGAACGCCAGCGCAACGAGACCTTCAAACGCCCCGAGGTCCTGCGCTACATTGCTAGGCTGCAGCAGCGGCTGGGCGAGACCGGTGTGGTCGGCAAGTCCAACTCCGTCGCCGATCTGGTCAAGACTGTCCATCGTGAACTCCTTGGCGGCAGTACCGAGGCGTTTCGCATCCCGGACCGCCCGGGGGCGGTTGCGCAGACCCTGCTCACCTACCAGAATGGCCATCGCCCTCAGGACCTCTGGCACTTCGTTACACCCGATTACCGGAGTGCCAGCATCTGGGTTCAGCTCACCAGCGGCGATAACCGGGACATGAGCCGGGTGGTTCAGGCGCTCGATGACTTCATCGCGGCCAACCCTCCGCCTGCATCGCTGCAGGCACGTTGGTTCGGTCTCAACTACATCAATGTGGTCTGGCAGGACAAAATGGTCAGCGGCATGGCCATGGCCCTGTTCGGCAGTTTCGTTGTTGTGCTCCTGTTGATGGCCCTACTGTTCCGCTCTCTGCTCTGGGGACTGCTGTGCATGATCCCCCTGACCGTGACCATCGGGGCCATCTACGGTCTGATCGGTATCGTCGGCAAGAACTACGATATGCCGGTCGCCGTGCTGAGTGCCCTGAGTTTGGGGCTCGCCGTGGACTACGCCATCCACTTCCTGGCCCGCGCCCGCGTCACCCAGGCCGAGACAGGCTCCTGGCGTCGCTCGGTGGCGCCGATGTTCGGAGAGCCTGCACGAGCAATAACCCGCAACGCCATCGTGCTTGGCGTTGGTTTCCTGCCGCTGCTGGCGGCGCCGCTCGTGCCCTACCAGACGGTGGGGGTGTTTATCGCGGCCATTCTGTTGACCGCCGGCCTGAGCACACTGCTGATCCTGCCGGCGCTGATAACCCTGCTGCAACGGTGGCTGTTTCCCGGTGCTCGCAGGGCCGTCCCGAATTTGCAAAATCAAGAGGAAGGCGTGCAATGAGTAGATACTGGCTTGTTACCCTGTTCCGAAAGCTGGCCCTGATGGCAATGGCGCTGGGCATCACGCCCATTGCCCTGGCCCAGGATGCCGGCGCTGCGCCCTCGGTGGAGCACATTGTCAATCGTGCCAATATGGTCTCTTACTTCCAGGGGCGTGATGGCCGCGCCAGGGTCGCCATGACCATCACGGATAGCCAGGGGCGTACCCGCAGTCGCGAACTTACCATTTTGCGGAGAGACGGTCCGGAGACAGATGCCGTTGAGGGGGGCGCCTACCTCGGCGAGCAGAAGTACTATGTCTATTTCCGGCGACCGGCGGATGTGAGCCAGATGACGTTGCTGGTGTGGAAACACCAGGACCGGGACGACGACCGCTGGTTGTACCTGCCGGCGCTGGATCTGGTTAAGCGAATTGCCGCTTCCGACAAACGCACCAGCTTCGTTGGTTCGGATTTCTTCTACGAGGACATCTCCGGGCGCAGTATTGATGCCGACAGCCATGAGCTGATTGAGACCACGGATAACTACTACGTAGTGCGCAACACACCCAGGCGGCCCGGGGAGGTTGAGTTCGCCTACTACGATGTCTATATCCACAAGCAGTCGTTCCTGCCGGTTCGCACCGAGTATGTCGACGACAGTGGCAACCTCTACCGGCGTTACACCGCGCTGGCGGTGGAGAACATTCAGGGTTACCCCACGGTCGTCAAGGCGAGGATGGAGAACCTGCGTAACGGTGGCACCACGGAGCTGACCTACAGTGGCATTGACTATGACCTGGGCCTGCCGGAGGAGGTGTTTTCGGAGCGCTACCTTCGCCGGGCACCTAGGGAGTACCTGCGGTGACCGCCGGCGCACTGAGGGCAGGAGGGCGTAAATGAACACCAGAAGCGTTCTCTGGGTGGTATTGGTGGCGTGCGTCGGTCTCGGTATTGGGCCCGGGGCGCTATCGGCGGCTGCACCCAAACTTCCGAAAGGGCTGGGTGCGACAGCCAGCGATACCGCAGAGCCGCTCCTGCCGGCGGGTCTCGGGGGGAAAGCCGAGCCAGAGCAAACCACTGAAGAACCGGCTTCGGCGGCCCTGCCATTTCGACTGCGCGGCTTTTGGGAAGCCCGGGGCGGATCCCGGCTGAACGATGATCCTCACCAGCGCGATCTCTCGATCGCCGAGACCCGGTTGCAGCTTGAGGCGGAGAAGTATTTCCAGGGAGCAACGCTGCGCCTTACCGGCGATTTTCTCTATGACGACCTGGACGATGATCGGTCGGTGGACCTGGAATCGGGTGAGGGCGCCTTCGACCTGCGTGAGGCCAGCCTGGTGTTTTCGCCGAGCGCGGATACCGATGTCAAGCTGGGGCGCCAGATACTCACCTGGGGAACCGGCGACCTGGTGTTCATCAACGATCTGTTTCCCAAGGACTGGGTCTCGTTTTTTATCGGCCGGGATGTGGAGTACCTCAAGGCGCCCTCAGACGCGGTGAAGGTTTCGGCTTTTTCCAGCTGGGCCAATCTTGACCTTGTCTACACCCCCCGGTTTGACGCTGATCGCTTCATCGACGGCCGCCGTCTCTCTTTCTTCAACACAGGGCAAGGGCGGCTCACCGGTCGCAATGCGATTGTAATGGCGGACCGCCCGGCGGACGCGTTCGAAGACGACGAGTGGGCCGCCCGGCTGTACCGCAACCTTGGCGCCTACGAGGTCGCGCTCTACGGCTACGACGGCTTCTGGAAGAGCCCGGCCGGGGCCGAGCCGGCCAGCGGCAGGGCCACGTTTCCTCCGCTGTCGGTGTTCGGCGCCAGCCTGCGCGGGCCGGTGGGGCCGGGCATCGGCAATGTCGAACTGGGCTATTACGATTCCCGCGCCGACCGCGATGGCGACGATCCCGCAGTACGCAACAGCGAGCTGCGCCTGCTGCTCGGCTATGAGCAGGAAATTGCCCGTAACCTGACCCTGGGCCTGCAGTACTACCTGGAGCGCATGGATGAGTATGAGGCCTACCGGCGGACCTTGCCCCCGGGTGCCCCGGTGCGGGACGAGAATCGCCATGTTCTTACGCAGCGGCTGACCTGGCTGACACACAGCCAGAATCTGGAGTGGTCGGTGTTCCTGTTCTATTCGCCTTCGGACCAGGACGCTTACCTGCGCCCCCGGGTGGGCTATCAGGTTGATGATCATCTTTCTGTTGAGGCCGGCGGAAACCTGTTTTTCGGCGCCCGGGAGGAAACCTTCTTCGGTCAGTTTCAGGACAACAACAACCTGTATCTGGGGGTGCGCTATGGGTTCTGAAAAGGTTAGGTGTTGATATCGAAGGGCTGGCTACTTTAGGCCCTACTCGGTTTACCCAAAGAAAAGGAGATGTATATGTCTTACACAATGAATCGCGTAATTCAGAATGTGGATTTCGAGACCGTGGATGAGCGAACCCGCAAGGCCCTGGCCGATCAGGGATTCGGGGTTTTGACGGAGATAGACGTCAAGGCCACCATGAAAAAGAAACTGGACAAGGACATGGCCGCCTACAGAATTCTCGGTGCCTGCAATCCGGCCATGGCCTGGGAAGCGATTGGCGTGGAAGCCCGGGTAGGCGCTATGTTGCCGTGCAATGTCATCCTGCGCGAGACACCGGAGGGCGTTGAAGTCAGTGCGGTTGATCCCGTGTTATCCATGACAGCGATCGATAATGAGCAACTCAAGCAAATTGCGGGTGAGGTGAGAGATAGGCTGTCTGAGATTATCAAGGCGGTCTGATTCGACTAACACCAAAGCACTCGTTGTGTCCTTAATCATTGCCGCACCGGGTGGCTGGGCCCCGATCCTACGTGGCCCGCTTCAGAGCCACTTGCGTAGCAACAGTCCAAGCGTGTCATACACGCCTTTTATGAAGCCGCGGTGTTTCCGGGTGATGCCGGTGATTTCACTGGCATCCTGCAGATCCGTTTTGAACTCGTTTCTTAGCTGGCCATTCAGGGCTTCGTTTGTGGAGATCAGCGTCAGTTCATAGTTAATAAACAAACTTCGGTAGTCGAAGTTCGCGGTCCCTATGCTGCCCCATGCTTCGTCAACGAGCAGTATTTTGGAATGCAATAGCCGGGGTGTGTACTCGAATATGCGAACGCCATGTTTCAACAGTTCTCCGTAAATGGCGCGGGCAGCCCATTGTGCGGGGGTCGAGTCGGTCTTTTCGGTGGTCATAATCCGCACATCGACCCCCCGGCGGGCGGCGAGAACAAGTTGTTTGCGTAATCCACGATCCGGTACGAAATAGGGCGTCGCCAGCCAGATTTTGTCTGATGCCCCGGCCAGCTGCTCTTTGATGGCACACCGTAGCTGGACGCGACAGGTGCGTGTTGTATTGGGAATGATCCGGCTATCGCCGACTGTGTGACTGCCCGGGTTCCATTGTGTGTCACCGCACCAGAAGGCGTTGAACAGAGCTTCAGCCTCTGTGGCCAGGGGGCCGTTGATGCGTACATGCATATCGCGCCATCGCTGGGGGCCGTAGAAGCGCCTTGAACCCTCGCGATGAATGTTGAACCCGCCGACATACGCCGTTTCACCATCAATGACCAGCAGTTTGCGGTGATCGCGACGGTTATAGCGCATCGGTTGCCGCCAGTTCCACCGATGAAAGCGCTGCAGGCGGATGCCGGTGGCCCTGAGCTGGCGCCGGTGCTGCCGCGTAAGGACGCCGCTTGAGCCCAGCGCATCAACGTGAATGCGCACGTCGAGGCCGTGGCGGGACTGCTTCATCAGTTCATCAAGCAGTTCAGTCCCCACCTCGTCCGCCGCCAGGATATACGAAGCAAGAAAGATACGCTGGGTGGCGGTACGGATCGAGCGGATCATCGCCGCATAGAGTTCGTCTCCTTCACCGAACAGCTTAAACACATCCTTCATAGCCCCGCTCTCGGGTTCACATGCAGCGTTCCCGGGATTCCCGTTCATATCTATAAGCCAATAGAGCCGATACCCAGGCTGTCATTAGTGTTTCCGATCGACGTTTCCGCATCGTGTTCGGCCCCGGTGAGTGCGCGTATGGCATCGATGGTTTCCGGAACAACAATCGCCTGGTTGTCGACCATATAGGCAAAGAACAGCTCATTGCCCTGAACCTTGAGCATGTCTTCCCAAAGCGCGACTTCATAGAGGCTGTCGTGAGGCCGGCCAAGGTCGGCCATCAGCTCCTTCACGCTGTTGATCGCGCTGAGCCCGTCACTGATCCGGATAAGGGCGATGCGGGAGGAAGTGCGAAACGCATCGAGCACTTCGTCCTTGCTCGCATCACGTGTCAGTTGTACCGACCAGTAGTGCAGGTGGGCCAGTGTCTCCGGAACCTTGACCGCCATGGTTACCACATCCAGGTCCGGGTCGACGCTTTGAGCATCCGGGCCCTGGTGGCTGGGAATCTCCGGCTCTGGCACGAGGGTATTCATGATCCCGCCCTGATGGCTCTCCCAGGGATCGGTGGCCCGGCGCAGAAGGGTTCCCCGTGCCCGGTCCAGCAGCCCGTGGCGTTTGAGCGCTGACAGGGTACGAATGATCGACGTCGTGTTGCACGATACAACGCGCGTGCCGTCACGGCCGACAGCACTGGCGTAGTTGGCCTCGGCAACGAATGAATGGCCCGTGCTTTCATGTGTCTCGCCGCCATGAACGATGTACTTGATGCCGAGCCGCCGGTAGGTTTCGAGGTTCTTGCTGGCGAGGTGTTTCGGTGTACAGTCCACCACGACATCCGCAGCTCCAAGTAAGTCATCAAGCGTGCCGGAAACCTCGAGCCCGGCTGCGCCCATAGCCGCGGCGTGCTCTACTGTTGCGCCGTACAGAGCATACCCTCTACTCAGCGCTGCTCTCACTCGCCAGTCCTGCGCGACGTCAGCTACGCCAGCCACGGCCATGTCTTTTTGTACCGCAACGGCTTGTGCTACCCGCTTGCCGATAACGCCATAACCATTGACCGCGACACGAATGATTTTCTGACCGACCATCTTTTGTATCTCCCAGTTTCTGAAGAGGAGCGAACGAACTGTCATATTTCTTAGGTGACCAGATTATAGGCAAAGACTGAATTTCAGCTGAAAGTCCGGTTTGACGTGTACCTCAGTGCAATGGCATTACCGAAAAGTTGATGGTGATCAAAAAATGCAAAGTGGAGAAGTGCTTTTTCAGGTTCAGTTCATCCGGGTGTAGTGGAATGGAGCGTAGTAGAGGGCAACTCCATTGCTTGTAACCAGCTCGAACCTTGACAGGCTCGAACGGTATGAAACCATCGAAAGGATGATCGGAAGATGTCTGCGAAAGAAAATAGTTCTGCTATCAAAGATAGTGTTGGGACGGAGTCGGAGGGCCAGTATACCTGCCCGATGCACCCGGAGGTGGTATCTGATGAGCCTGGGAATTGCCCGAAATGCGGGATGCACCTTGTGCCTCTGGAACAAAATCGAGTGACTTCTCATTCAGATCACTCTCACCATTGTTCCGGAGATCATGAAAAGCCGTCAGGCGACGATCGAACGTATGACCGTGTGCCGCCTGGATATTCGGGGGTGGTTTACACCTGTCCCATGCACCCTCAAGTCCGACAGACCAAGCCCGGGGCCTGTCCTCTTTGCGGGATGGGCCTGGAGCAGGAATCGGCCACGGGTGAAGACGAGGGCCCCAACCCGGAGTTGGTGGATTTTTCTCGTCGCCTCTGGGTTGCCCTGGCGTTTTCAATACCCTTGCTGATTCTGACCATGACTCCTTATATCGGTGTCATGGCGGTTCGCGACTTCTTCGGTGAGCGTTTGTCACTCTGGGTTGAGCTGGTACTTGCCACCCCGGTAATTCTTTGGTCCGGCTGGCCGTTCTTTGCTCGTGGTTACACCTCGTTTCGGACAATGAACCTGAATATGTTCAGCCTGATCGGTATGGGGGTCGGGGCGGCCTATATATTCAGCATCGTGGCAGTGCTCATGCCGGGGATCTTCCCGGAAGGCTTCCGGGATTCCGGAGGCAACGTTGGCGTTTATTTTGAGGCGGCAGCCGTTATCGTCACGCTGGTCCTGCTGGGCCAGGTGATGGAACTGAGGGCCCGTGAGGGCACCGGTAAAGCCATACGTGCGTTGCTGGACATGGCCGCGAAAACGGCGCGCCTGATCCGGCCCGATGGAACCGAAACAGAGGTTGCTCTTGAGGATGTGAAGGTCGGTGATCACCTGCGTGTTCGGCCCGGTGATAAGGTGCCCGTTGACGGTCTGGTTGTTGAAGGTCGCTCTTCCATTGATGAGTCGATGATTTCCGGGGAGCCAGTTCCGGTAGAGAAGGTGGAGGGAGACAAGGTCACCGGGGCCACCATAAACGGTACCGGAAGCCTGGTGATGGAGGCGACCCGGGTTGGCGCGGATACCACGCTCAGCCAGATTGTCGAAATGGTTGCCAACGCTCAGCGTAGCCGAGCACCTATCCAGAAGTTTGCCGATATGGTGGCCGGCAAGTTCGTACCGGCGGTTATTGCCGTGGCGGTCCTGTCCTTTGTGGCGTGGGCCATCTGGGGGCCGGCGCCAGCTTTGTCGTATGCGCTCGTGTCTGCGGTTGCGGTTCTTATCATTGCGTGCCCTTGCGCATTGGGGTTGGCTACACCCATGTCGATCATGACGGCGACAGGGCGCGGTGCCCAGTTGGGTGTGCTGATCAAGAACGCCGAAGCCCTGGAGCGTTTTGCCAAGGTGGACACCTTGATTGTGGATAAAACGGGTACTTTGACCGAAGGTAAGCCCAGGCTCGTGGCGGTGCTGCCGGAATCGGATCATGACGAGACCGAGGTCCTTAGGCTTGCGGCCACACTGGAGAAAGGGTCGGAACATCCGCTCGCCGAAGCCATCGTTTCAGGCGCCGAGTCACGTAACGTGATGCTTGGCAAGGCTGATGACTTTGAGGCAGTTACAGGCAAGGGGGTTAAGGGCGTTGTTGATGGCAAGCCGGTGGCATTGGGCAATGCCAAGCTGCTGGAAGAGCTGGGCTTGGACGGCGGCCATCTGATGGAGGTGGCCAATGGCCGGCGCGACGAGGGCGAAACAGTCATGTTTGTGGTGCTTGAGGGCGCTGTTGCGGGCCTTGTCAGTGTTGCCGACCCGGTCAAGGAAACAACACCCGCTGCGCTGAAGGCGCTACACGCCGCTGGCTTCCGCATAATCATGGCAACTGGCGACAATGAGCGCACGGCAAAGGCGGTAGCGGGTAAACTCGGTATCGATGAGATTCGTGCCGATGTGCTGCCAGAAGACAAGGCCAGCATCATTCGCGAACTTCAGAGCCAGGGGCGTAAGGTAGCGATGGCGGGGGACGGCGTGAATGACGCACCTGCCCTGGCCCAGGCCGATGTTGGTATTGCGATGGGAACCGGTGCGGATGTCGCCATTGAGAGTGCGGGCTTTACCTTGGTTAAGGGTAACCTCGACGGTATTGTCCGCGCCAGACGGTTGTCCCAGGCGACGATGCGAAATATCAAGCAGAACCTGTTTTTTGCCCTGGTCTACAATGGTGCGGGTGTGCCGGTGGCTGCCGGTGTGCTCTACCCATTCCTTGGTATCCTGATAGGACCTATCTTTGCCGCTTTTGCAATGAGCGCGTCCTCGTTGTCAGTGGTGATGAACTCCCTGCGTTTGCGTCGAGAGAAAGTCTAGGCGCGAAACGACCATATCGATGACCTCTCACTGGTAGCCCTATCCTGTGGCTCTCAGTGCTGAGGTCGGAGTAAAAATGAGTTTGGCCAGGGAAAGCTAATGAAAATTGTGTTCTTTGAGGCAGAGAAGTGGGAGTGCGATATTTTGCAGCATGCCTGCTGCAATCATGAGGTTGTCTTCACGGACGAGGAACTCGGAATAGACAACGTTGGGTTATACAGGGACGCCGATATCATCTCACCCTTCGTTCATTCAGCCCTGGATCGTTCGGTACTTGAGTGCTTTGAGCATCTGAAATTTGTCGCTACCCGGTCGACGGGATACGACCATATCGATCTGGATTATTGCGCCAGAAATGCGATTCCAGTCAGCAATGTGCCCGTCTACGGTGACCAGACTGTAGCGGAGCATGTTTTTGCGCTACTCCTTGCCATTAGCCACAAGATTCCAGAGGCGATCAATCGCACTCGCAAGGGGGATTTTTCGCAGAAAGGCCTGCAGGGATTCGACCTTCAAGGCAAAACCCTGGGCGTGATCGGTACCGGTGCTATCGGAAAGCGTGTTGTGGAAATAGCGCAAGGGTTTCGTCTGAACGTTCTTGCCTGCGATCCCAAGCCGGATGACGTATTCGCGGACCAATATAGCGTGTCTTACGTCGATTTGGATCGTCTTCTTGAGCAGTCCGATGTGGTGACGCTGCACGTACCTGGCAGCAAATCGGCCAAGCATCTTCTGTCGGACAGGGAGTTCGCCCGGATGAAGCGCGGGGTTGTCCTGATTAATACCGCTCGCGGCTCCATTGTTGATACCCAGGCTTTGCTGCACGCGCTGGCGGATGGGAAGGTGTCGGCTGCCGGTCTTGATGTACTGCCGGATGAGCCCTCCATCAGGGAAGAGGCGGAATTGATCCGCTCTTTTTTTGACAAGAAATACGATCTGGAAACGCTGTTTGCCAACCATGTTCTTCAGCACATGAGAAACGTCATCGTCACCCCGCACAGTGCGTTCAATACGAAAGAGGCTGTCGAAAGAATCCTCATGACCACCGGCGAAAACATTGTCGGCTTCATCGAGGGTGCACCCCGCAATCTAGTGAACAAACACTGAGCCAGGATGGTTTTATGCCGATGCTTTATACCTATTTGACCTGGAGCGTGTTGTTGGTGCTGCTGTGGGGTGTGGTTTTCGCTATTACCCGCAACAGTCTCAACTCAATATATACCGCCTCTATGGGGCTCTTGGCTGGGGCCATCAGCACTGTTGTTTGTCGAATCGATCTTCTCGATGGAGCGATCAAAGGTGCCGCCATATTTTCGCTGTTTTATTTTGTTTTTTTCAGCGCGATGAACTGGTCACATCCACACTTTGTTGATCTTTACTGGAACAACGCAGCGATCAGCGGGTTCAGGGTTTTTGGGGTTCCGGTCGAGGAACTGCTCTTTGCCGCCACGTTAGGCGCACTTTGGAGTAATTTCTACGAGCATCGGTATTGGCAGAGTAGGGCATAACAAAAGGTTAATCATCATGCGGAACGTTAAAGGCAATAGCCATCTCCAACAACCCATTCTGCCGTCATTATTGAGTATTGGCGCCATTGGTTTGACCCTCGCTGGCGCGCTGATCTGGCAGTCTGAGTTTGCGTATGCGCTCGCTTACGTTTCCTCGTCCGTGGATGGTCTGCTGCGCTGGTGGTATGTGGCACTGGTTGCGTTTCTGACGGCATTCGTTGTTTGGCTCGGGCTGGGGCGTTATAAGAACGTGCGTCTTGGTAAAGACTATGAGCAACCGGAATACCGGCTTTTTCCCTGGTTGGCGATGCTGTTTGCAGCCGGTACCGGGGTAGGACTCCTGTTCTGGAGCATCGCCGAGCCAATTATGCACTTTCAGGGTAACCCTTTTACTTCGGAGGGCTTTACTCCCTCCGCTGCGTCTACTGCAATTCAGTTGTCGTTTTTCCACTGGGGGCTGAACGGATGGGCTATTTTTGCGTTGGTCGCTATTGCGTTCGGATACTTCAGCTATCGCCATGATCTTCCGCTCGCGCCTCGTTCCGCGCTGTACCCGTTTATTGGTGACAGAATCTTTGGCTTTTGGGGGCACGTGGTTGACGCGCTCGCTGTTTTTGCGACTGTTTTTGGTCTGGCGACGACGCTGGGGCTGGGAGCCCGTCAGACTGGCACTGGGCTCAAGTGGCTTTTTTCCGTGGAGGCGTCTCTTTGGGTGGAGCTGTCGGTGGTCGCCGTGGTTACTGTAATCGCGACGATTTCGGTGGTTTCTGGGGTCAGGCGGGGCGTGAAAATCTTGAGCGAGGTAAATCTTTGGCTAACGCTGATTTTACTTGCCGCCTTTATGATTATTGGCCCCTTCGATTACATGGCAGGGTTGTTGGTGCAGGAAATTGGCGGTTACCTGGATCGTCTGTTGATCATGACATTCTATGTTGGCGCCAATGAACCGGGAAACTGGCAGTCGACCTGGACGGTGTTTTTCTGGGGCTGGTGGCTGGCCTGGTCGCCGTTCGTCGGGTTGTTTATCGCCCGGATATCCCGTGGTCGCACCCTGAGAGAGTTTGTTTTCGGGGTTCTTCTTTTACCAACGCTGGTGACCTTTGTATGGATCGCGGTGATGGGGGGTGCTGCGCTTCACAGCGAACTCTTGAGTGGCGGCGGGATTGTCGATGCAGTCAATAAAGACATTGCCTATGCGCTTTTTGCCACTATTGAGCACCTGCAAACGCCCGACTCAGTAAAATTTGTTATGGGCCTGGTCGCGACGCTCCTTATTAGCATCTACTTTATAACGTCTGCAGACTCCGGGGCATTGGTGGTCAATATTATCCTATCTGGAGGGAAACTTGAGCCCCCGAAGGCATCAAGGGCCGGTTGGGCCATTGCCAACGGGGTATTGACCGCGGTATTGCTGGTGGCGGGGGGTATTGCCGTCCTTCAGGATGCGGTCATACTCGCGGCTCTGCCATTTTCGCTGGTTATCGTTGCTATAACAGCCGGTCTGTTAAAGTCGCTACACCATGAGCCGCTGACGGCACCCAGGGAGGGTTGTAAGCAACACCGGGCCGCTGAGCCATGGACCGGGTCGGATAAGGCATGAACGTGACCCGGGATCCATTCAAGGTAACGACGTTACCTGATGTTCCGTTTGACGGCTGCAATTCGGCTGACACCCTCCTATGCGGCCAATGCGGACGTGAGCGCGAATGTGAGTGCCGGAGGTGTTGAGAAATTCAGCTCAAGTGAGGCAGGCTCTATTAACAGAACCGTGAACGATACTCATGAAAGCCATTGCCAGGTAAAGAATGCTTCGGAGTGTAACCAACCCCATTCCAGTGGCACTGTCGATTAGCTTGTTCCAAGCCGCTGGATAGGTAATATCTCATTCATTGTTGAATGAACAAAATTTCAGCAGATTTCGTTACAAGCTTTGTTGAGGGGGGATTTCAAAATTTAATCTGGCCACTTGGGATGCAAGCTATCAATCAGGTAGGTGTGAGTATGACCACTGGAGTTATCATCCCGTGCAATATGAGGATGACCGTCTGGAAGATCATCGTGGTTGTGCGAGCGTTCTGAAGGATCAACAGATGGCCATAGCTTCAATGCAAGGATCAGCGCGGCGATTGCAGGGGCCAGAAGAGCCAACAAAGTAATCGTCATCCCCGCAGTCGACCCAAGCCAGCCAGCTAGTGGATACGCAACTAACCATCCGGCATGCGATAACGAGAACTGTGTAGCGAATAGAGCTGGCCGGTCCTCAGCATGCGACGACCGGGTAAGGACCCTGCCGATGGGCGTTTGAACGGTGGAAAAACCAACGCCTAACCAAGCCCACACGGGCAACAGCCATGCCAGAGAGCCAACCGGCAGCGCGAAAACCAACCCGGAAACAAGAATCCCGCCGCCCGTGAGCATGACTTGCCGGTCCTGCCAGCATTTCAGTAGAGCTGGTAACGCCAATGCCGCCAACATGGAACCGCCACCAAACGCGGCAAACGCCATGGCCGTATGCTGGTCGGTAAGGCCGAATTGTCCCTGCACCAGCACAACCGTATTCACGATCACCATGGCTCCCGCAAGACTGACAACCAGGTTCAGCGCCATCACCCCCCGCAGGCGAGGAGTTGCCATGAAAGTTCTGAATCCGGCCCGTGCTCGATCATAAACGCCGCGACGTTTTTCCGATTTGGCCCCGGAGGGCAGAGCAACGGACACCACAAGCAAGGCTGATGCGATAAAACCGATTACCGTGCCCGAGAACAACGCTTGCCAACTGGTAGCAAGCAGAACCAACGCCGCGAGCGCAGGGCTGATGAGGTTTTCCAGATCGTAAGCCAAGCGGGAAAGCGACAGTGCCTTGGTGTAATCGTCCTCATCGGGGAGCGTATCCGGAATCGTAGACTGAAAGGTTGGTGTAAAGGCCGCCGATGCGGACTGAAGGACCGCGATTAACACTTACACTTCCCAGACTTCGGTCACGAAAGGCAAAGCCAGCGCTGTCGCCGCTCGAATCACATCCAGGGAGACCAGCAGAGCACGACGGGGTATGTTCTCCGCCAGAGCAGATGCCAGCGGGGCTATCAAGACATAAGCGACCATCTTGATAGCCATGGCGGTGCCAAGCACCTGTCCCGCCTGGTCTCCGGCCAGGTCAAATGCCAGCAGACTCAAGGCCACCGTCGCCAGCCCCGTACCCAGCAATGCAACTACCTGAGCAAGGAACAAATGGCGATAGGTTCGGTGTTTCAGAATCTCAAGCATGGCTCCACCAGTGACAGCGTCAGAAACGGAAAGGTTGTGGTAGAAATCTGACTACAGTAGCATTGCCATGCTATCCCCCCTGGGGGGATAGGTCAAAAGCTGGTTTTGACCCTAGACTTACCAATCATCACCCATGCCAGGAACACTGTCATGCACCACGAACGACTCGACCATTGGCAACACAATCACGTCTTTGGTCAGGATCTGAAGCGATCTGGCGAAACCCGAACACTCATCGTAGTGGGCCTGACGCTGCGATGATGGTCTGGGAAATCCTGGTCGGGATCATTTACGGTGAAACCTCTTCGGTGTGATTAATGGAGAGGGCGCAGGTTGAAACCTAATGAGGTCAAAGATACCGGGCGATTGCCTTGAATTCATCGACGCGCCGCTGCTGCTCTGGCTCCAGCGGCCCAATGGCGTCGTCCAGGCAATGCTCAATGTGGTCCTGCACCAATACGCGCTTGGCTTGCTGAATGGCCTTTTCCACGGCGTGAAGCTGTTGTGCCAGTTCCAGACAGGGTTTTCCCTGATCAATCATGCCAATCACGCTTTCAAGATGGCCGTTAGCCCGCTTCAGGCGTTTGATAATATTCGGGTGAGATTGATGCGTGTGATCATTTACCATGTTTAATTCCTATCCCCCATGGGGGGATGGTATCCTCTGTCTTCGTTGAAATCCAACCACAGACTCGACGCATTAGATTGATGATTTCGGCCATTCACCAAAGAAAACTGCTTCCGACGGTCGTCATGCTGTTTGCATTGGCGGGCCTGTCACTGTCGGTGATTGGTGAGTCATTCTCTCACGGTGTGGCTGAGTTGGCAGGCGATTGGGAATCGCAGTTTGATGGCCACCCAGGCAGTCATGGTGGGCATGGACACATCCACGATTTTGACCAAGAGCCAGAGACGGCATCACTGCATCATGACGCTGGAAATCATACCCACGAGACAGTGGACCAGCTCAGGGTTCCGTTTGTTTCCCAAAGCCTGACCGTTTTCCGGCAACCAGTGCCCTTTGCCGGAGGTTCTCCCCGCAGTTTGCGCTATCGGCTTGAACGCCCTCCAAAAGTCTCCCTTCACACTTGATTCTTGCCGCTTACGCGGCCCGAGAAAACAAATTCGATTGGAGTCTTTATGTTGTCAAGCTTGCTTGGCGGTTGTCGTCGCATGCCCTCAACGGGCGCAGGCAGTCGTCTGTTTTGGATATTTCTGACGTTGGGCTTGCTGGGCCTGAGTACCGATGTACTCGCCCATGCCGTCGCCCAGGGCGACAAGGGGTACATTCAGGAAATCACCGGTGTAAACCTCATTGCGTTCACCTATCTGGGGGCCAAACACATGGTCACCGGCTATGACCACCTGCTGTTCTTGCTGGGTGTCATTTTCTTCCTCTACCAAATGAAGCACATCGCCATCTACGTCAGCCTGTTTGCCCTGGGGCATTCCACCACGATGCTGCTGGGGGTGTACTTCAACGTGGGCATCAATAGCTACATCATTGATGCGATTATCGGCCTGTCCATCGTTTACAAGGCTCTGGACAACATCGGTGCCTATCAACGTTGGTTTGGCTTCCAACCCAACACCAAGGCCGCCACGCTGATTTTCGGGTTCTTCCATGGCTTTGGTCTGTCCACGAAGATCATCGAGTACGACATCTCGCCGGACGGCCTGATTCCGAACCTCCTCGCCTTCAACGTGGGTGTGGAAATCGGACAGCTTATTGCCCTGGCCATGATCCTGATTGTCATGAGCTTCTGGCGCAGAACAGATGGCTTTTTCCGACACGCCTACACCGCCAATGTAGCCATGATGAGTGCAGGTTTTCTGCTCTTTGGCTATCAGCTCACCGGTTACTTTGTTACTTAATTCTGGAGATACTTTATGTACAACACCGATATGCCCAGCCGTGAAGCATTACCCAGCACCGCAAAGCTTGTTCGCTCAACGATCATAGCCGTCATCGTGGCACTGGCCCTGCTGGTTACCGTAGTGATGCCCTCCGAGTACGCCCTCGATCCGACCGGCGCTGGCCGACTGCTGGGGTTGACCGAGATGGGCGAGATAAAGGGCCAGCTCGCCGAAGAAGCAGCTGCTGACGAGGCTGCCCAGATGGTTGCGGTGCAATCCTCGGTTGATCAAAAGGCCACGGAAGTCAAAGAACCTGTCGTGGTTGAAGCCGTTGAGGAGCCAGCTCCGTCACCTGAAGCAGAGGTTGCGCCTGACGAGCCAGAGCCAGCACCTGAACCAGAAATTGCGGAACTGCAGTGGCAGGATGAAGTGCGCGTGGTTCTCACACCGGGAGAAGGCACAGAATTCAAACTCACCATGGAGGAAGGTGCTACAGCCCGGTTCTCCTGGGTGTCTGAGGGTGGCCCGATCAACTTCGATACCCATGGTGATGGAGGCGGACAGTCAATTTCTTACGAAAAAGGCAGGGGCATGCCGGAAGATGAAGGCGAACTTCAAGCGGCCTTTACTGGCAATCATGGCTGGTTTTTTCGCAACCGGAACGACAACAGCATCACTCTGGTGCTTCGTACAGGAGGAGATTACGGGCAGTTAAAAAAGATGTTGTAATATTCACCACTGAATACACATAACGAAGTCCGGGCCTATGGAAACATAGGCCCGGACGGTGCTTTAGCTACTTAATATTCCATAGTTCGCTAAAGAACCCTCATGACCCTTGGGGCTGGCACGTTCAATACCTCCGGGTTTAGTGTAGGGAGTCGTTTCTTGGTCCGTCGTCGCTTATTCAGGTTAAGGGCGCGATGCTGGAATCTCCTCAGGCATTTGACTTGCGGGACACAATGCAGCGGCTGGCGGTATTGGTACCTCGGCTCAGTTTTAACAACCGCTCGTTTGCTATCCTAGATGCAGCCCCTGCCTGGAAAGTCTGCCGCAAAAATCTGGGATCCTGGATTAATGCGATCAAATATTGGCTGACTGAGAAGGTAATAATCACACCGGAAAAACCGGAGCGAATCCACCTCCGGGCGTACGAAAGTTGGTTGTCTGGCCCTGATATATTCTCGCCGCAACCAGCAGACTTTTGCCGGCGTAGGTGTACAGGCGAATGTCGACTTTTCTGGTGGCCACTGCATCGTCAATTCTCAGGGTTCGTTCTCCAGCGGGGACGAGATCCTGGGCGATGTAGCCACCATTCAGGATGTTCTCGAAAACGCGCCGGGTTATTTTGTTGCCCCGGTAGACGCCTTTGCTGCCATGGCCGGCAACCGGCTTGAAGAACAGATGTCGTCGTGCACTCCACAACTCAGCCGCGTCGCCCCTCGAAACCTGCCTGGTTTTCGGCACGGCTCTCTCCAGATAGCCTACATCGGCCTCATTTAGCCCCCAGTCTCGTAGGGATTGGGGTGCGGATAGCAGCGCCAGGTTTCGCTTGTCAGCCAGCACAGCGTGCACATGGGGATTAGGCGTGACCACCACAGCGCCATCCAGATAGGCACGCCTTAGTGCCGCATGGGGCGCGGCGTCCAATGCAAAGTCCACCAGCCGGTTGTAAACCAGATCGATGGGCTTGCCGCGGGCTGTCAGCGTACCGCCGGCATACTCAAGCTCCTGTGGATCGAGTATCAACGTCTCAATTCCTTTGGTTTGCAGAAGCTGTTGGGCCAACTGGAATTCGGGGAACATAAACTGTGTGTTCGGAGCATCGTCCACTATGGCGAGGCAGCTGGGCCCGAAATTGGCGTGCTGGCTTTGCCACTCCTGTTTGAACATTGAGAGCACCGCGTCCTCGAATCCGTCGAGCGCCCGGTGGGGTGTTGTGGGCTGTTGAGATGGGTCGCAGCAGCTGTGCTGGGCTCTCGACAAGACAAGGTTCAGGAAGGCGCCACCGGCGTTGGTGTTGATTTCGATCAGCCGGGGGCCGTCGGGACCCAGGTGAAAATCATAGCCCATGAACGCCCCGATGGGGCCTGGATTGAACTGTGCGATTTCCGGTGCCCAGGACAGTACTCGTTCACGGTACGAAGGAAGCTCTGAGGCTGCTTCAATCGCCTGAACGATCCTCTCCATCTCCGCTATGTCGGCCCTGGGGACGAAAACCGGTGTATTTGAAAAAAGGTGATCGAACTCCGGGAGCGCTGACAGTTCGCTTCCAGCATCTGCAAGCTGGTTTTGGAGGCTCTTGTTGAGCGCTTTGCGGTCAAGAGTGATGCAATAGCATTGGCGGTTGAGTGCGTTGGCACGGCTGTCGGCTATTCGTTTGTTTTGATAGATAGGTTCGGGCATCTGGAGTCCGTCAGTCGAGGATTGAAATGATTAAAACGGCTTACTTAATGCTCGAAGAATCTATCTCGCATTTGTGATTTGCGTCAAATAGATCCATCTCTGGTGTCCGTTTTCAGGTTTGTTTCAGTTCCACATGTTGAAGTGTCATTACATTAAGTGGGTCCTTGCGATTTCTCCTCGGTTTCTCCGATGAGCAGTAGGTTGATAGTACACGATGATTGAGGTGATAAGACTATGAATTATCGAACAAGAAAACGCTGGCTTACCGGATTTGTGATCACCGCTTTGATAGGTTTATCGACGATTGCATCTGCAGATAGCCGTCGAGCGTTTGTGCCGATGGGAACTGCCAATTCGGTGGGCATTATTGATCTGAACAGCCATCAGTTAATGCCACCGATTACCGGGACAACCAACACCCATGGCTCGGCCCTGACTCCGGACGGCCGTTACCTGGTGGTCGGCAGCCTGACCGCTCACGACAGCGAGGAACCCGTCAGTCGCCCGGAGGGCGTGACGGAAGACGAGCACGCCGCCCATCATGGTGGCGGCGGTGCGACCGCTGCGACCCCGGAAGACGACGCCAATACCGGTCGAATCTACGTTGTGGATACCACCACGAACGCAATTGCTCGCACACTGGAGGTGCCGGGGCCGGTGCACCATGTACTGGTGACCCATGACGGTCGATACGCCGTTTCCACCCACCCCATGGGCGGTGGTATCAGCGTGGTTGACCTAGAATCCGGACAGCTGGTCGAAACCGTGGCGACGGGCCCGGCGCCCAACTATGTGGTCGCGACCGACGACGGTCAGTCCCTGCTGGTCAGCAACACTGGCAACGGCACGGTCAGCGAAGTGGATACCCGGCACTGGTTCGTCAAGCGCAATCTGCGGGTTGGCGGTGGTCCTGAGCATATGGTGCTCCCCCCCGACAACAAGAGGCTGTACGTGAATGACGGGGCGTCGGGGGAGGTTATTGTCCTCGGGCTTTCCAAAGGCGACGTGGTGGCAAGGTATGACGTCGGGGCGGAACCCCATGGCGTTGGCCTGAGCGCCGATGGTCAAACACTGTACGCGACCAGCAAGGGCGGCAACCAGGTCGTCCGGATTGAGCTTGCCAGCGGGATCCGCCATAGCGCGCCACTGGCTCCAGCCCCTTACCACCTGGCGGTCTCTCCCGTCGATGGCAGCCTATTAATCACCAGTCGGGCCGAAGCCAGGCTCTGGGTGCTTGATCCGGGCTCTCTGGAAATTATTGATGACGTTTCTTTGGACGGGATAGGTCACCAAATATCGCTTGAGGCTTACTAGCCAGTAAGCCCCACTGACAAGCTTTTCCCAAAGGGAATCTCTATGGATAGGCGTTTTAAGATTACGTTGGCAATTTTTGCGGTTATCGCTTTGGTTTTACTCTGGGGCGAACATAAGGTTCACCTTCTGGGTGCTTTGCCGTGGTTAATCCTTCTTGCATGCCCGCTTATTCATATGTTTATGCACGGAGGGCACGGGAATCACGGTGGCCACAACCACCACGATCAACCAGAGGGAAAAAACGGAGTCCAACGCGATGACTGATGCTTCGTCCGACTACGGCCTTTGGGGTCTGGTGGTTCTAAATTCGGCAATTTTTATTTTCTTCGCTTTCAGTTTTTTTAAGCCACAGACCCAACGAGACTGGCGATCCTTCGGCGCCTTCAGTGCGTTTCTCGTGGCATTGTTCACTGAGATGTATGGGTTCCCGCTGACACTCTATTTTCTATCCGGCTGGCTTCAGAGCCAGTATCCCGATGTGAACTGGCTGGCTCACGACAGCGGTCACTTGCTTGAAATGTTGTTTGGTTGGCAAGGTTCTCCCCATTTCGGCCCCTTCCACTTGTTGAGTACGGTGTTTATTGGTGGAGGTTTTTACTTGATTGCCGCCGGATGGCGAACCTTGTACGCGGCGCAAAAAGAGCGAAAGCTGGCTACGACGGGTCTCTATTCGTATGTGCGGCATCCACAATATGTCGGCTTTGTCTTGATAATGTTTGGCTTCCTGCTGCAGTGGCCGACTCTGTTAACCCTGGCGATGTTCCCGGTTTTGCTCTGGATGTATTCACGGTTATCGATCAGTGAGGAACGGGAAGCCGAAAAAACGTTCGGGGAAGCCTGGAGACACTATGCAGACAACACTCCCAGGTTTTTGCCGCGGTTGCGCGGATTCGGGCGGCAAGCTTGAACAAAAGCTCTACTCATCCGATGGGTAGATAAAGGAGCCGCTGGTGAACCAATCACTTTCGATACGTGCAGTCGCTGGGATGGTCCTTGTCGCCTTTCTTTGGGCGATCTGCTTTCCATTTATTGTGGTGGGGTTGCCGGACGCGCCACCTTTGCTTTTTGCCGCTTTACGCGCATTGCTGGCAGGGCTGTGCCTGATTCTGATCGCTATTAAAAAAGGTGGTCGGCCCAGCTTTTCGCTTCGCCAGTTCCTGATACTGGCCGCAATTGGCTTCAGTTACACGGGCATGGGGCTTGGAGGGATGTTTTTAGGAGCTGGCAAACTGGGGCCAGGACTTGCAACCGTTCTGGCTAATGCGCAACCGCTGTTTGCGGCGGTTCTTTCATTTTTTATCGTCCGAGAGGTTGTGACCGGGCGTGTGTTTGTAGGCCTTTTGATCGGTTTTATTGGTGTTGTGGTGCTAGCGATGCCAGAGATGGAATTTGGTAACGCCAGATTTTCAGGGGCCGTCTATGTTCTTGGTGGTGCCATTGGAACCGCCATTGGAAACGTGCTGCTTAAATACCAGGCTGGCAGCGATGATATCTATTGGTCGATGGGCATTCAGCTTGTCATAGGTTCAGTGTTTCTGGGAATAGCATCTGTGACCCTGGGCGAGGGCTTTGAGATTGACTGGACCTGGTCATTTACCACTGCCATGTTCGTTCTGGCCATTCCGGCAACGGCAATGATGGTTGTGCTCTGGTATGCCTTGCTCGCCAGCGCGCCCTTGAATAGCCTCAATTCGTTTACCTTTTTAACGCCTGTTTTCGGTCTCGCTATCGGAATGCTTTTGTTCGGCGAAACTTTCACATCACTGGAAATGATCGGTATAGGGATCACAATTGTCGGCTTGGTGATCGTTGTTAAAGCGCCTCGGAAAACCGAAGGCGGTTCTGTTGTTGGGGAGCAGGCAGAGGTGATCCGTCGCTCATACTAGAAAAGGATGAAGTAAATGAGATTCTGGGTTAGCGTTCTCCTTTTGTTTGCCACATCAGGTCGGCTTGTCGCGGGCTCTCCCTCGGCAGTTTCATTAATTGAAGGCATGGAGCAGACTCTGTGGTCCGACAGCAACCACGGCCGTTTCACCATGCGGATCGAGTCTGAGTACTGGGCTCGCACACTGAAACTGGAAGCCTGGATGGATCGGCCGGAGCATACGTTGATTCGCATTCACGCGCCTAAAAAAGAGGCCGGTATCGGCTCGCTGCGCATCGGCGATGCCATGTGGAATTACCTGCCCAAAGTTGATCGCACCATCAAAATCCCACCGTCGATGATGCTGCAGCCGTGGATGGGCTCCAACTTCAGCAACGACGATCTGGTCAAGGAAAGCTCGTTCGTCGAGGACTACACCCATGAGCTGGTCGAAACCGACGATTCCGGTGAGGTGACTGTGTACCGGGTTGTCTCGACGCCCCGGCCTGACGCTCCGGTAGTGTGGAGTCGCCTGGAATTCACTGTTCGGGAGGACTCGATCCCGGTTTCGGTTGCCTACTACGGCGAGCGCGACCAGGTCGTCAAACGCATGAGCTATGACCAGATCGAAACCATGGGTGGGCGCCGGATATCCACCCGCTGGACGATGGTGGACGCCGATAACCCCGAGTCCCGCACGGTGATCACGATTGACTCCATTGAATTCGACCTGCCGATTGATGAAGCGCTGTTTTCATTGCGCCGGCTGCGCAACCCAGAATGAGGGGCCGGCATGAGCATCTTCCATGTCTTAATCGAATCGCGGATCTACCGTCAGGACTCAATGTCCGTCAAGGCGCTCGAAGAGGTGTAGGTCGCCATTGAGGCCGGTGAGTTCACAACGATGGTGGGGCGGGCAAGACCACGCTGCTGAATCGAATAGCCAAAAAAATTTGATATACAGCAATCGAGATGTTGGTTTGAGTATATATTCAGTTTCGATTCAGGTGAATGGTGTTTACTGGGTATGTCGCAAATCGACCTCGTTAAGGAGCTTCGCTATGAAGAGTTTTACCAGGGTAATCGCAATTTCTTTGATCATGGCTACACCGGTTGTCTGGGCGCAGGGTTCGAGTAACCAGCAGATGCCTGGTGGGATGATGATGTCCCCGGAGCAGATGCAGGAAATGCAGCAGAACATGTCCCGCATGCAGGAGATGGCACCCAAAATGCGCGGGACTTCCGGACAAAACCGGCAAAAACTCATGCAGGAGCATATGGAACTCATGCAAGAGCAGATGCAGATGATGCGGGGCGGCATGATGGGAAATCAAGGAATGATGAGTGGTCAGGGGATGATGAATGGCCAAGGAATGATGAACGGTCAGGGGATGCAGGGAAGTTCGAACCAAGGAAATCCCGTAATCAAATCAGAAAACCGCATCCAGTTTATGGAAAAGCGGATGGATCAGATGCAACTGATGATGGAGCAAATGCTGGAACATCAGCGGGAGCTTCAAGATCGCGAAAAGTAACTTTTTGACCATTGTTGGGCATACCGATGGGGAGCTCCTCAGGTCTGGTGTCTGAGGGCCTCATCGGCACAGGCCCATGGTGCTCCGTGAAGTTGAGGGACAAAAATACGATGCTCAGGGCAAAAGTCTCATTCTCCGTTCTTTTGGTTGCATTGCTCAGCGGCTGCAGCGATGGGGCCGTGGAGGGGCGCTGGTACACTCAAGCCCAGGTCGAGCGCGGTGCAACTGTATTCGACGACAACTGTGCAAGTTGTCATGGTGGCAATGCTCAGGGCTCCTTCAATTGGAAAACGCCCCTGAAGGATGGCTCCTACCCGCCACCACCGCTCAACGGAACGGGGCATGCGTGGCATCATCCTTTCGATATGCTGATGGGTACAATTAGTCAAGGTGGTGCTCCCATAGGTGGGCAAATGCCGGCCTTCGAAGGAAAACTCTCCAAGGACGACCAGAAGGCCGTTATCAGCTACTTCCAGAGCAAATGGGATAAGCGGATCTATGATGCATGGTTTGAAAGGAGTGGGCTGTAATCTCTTAGTTTTTGGTCAAGGCTCTCGCGACCTCTCAGTGCGGGTCGCCCGGACCAGATCCTTATAGAATTCATGCGCCGATGAGCGCATTTTTTCATTGCGCCTCCTGCGCAACCCACAGTGAGGGCCTGGTATGAGCATCGTCAATGTGGAAAAAGCGTCGCGGGTTTACCGTCAGGATTCCATAGCCGTCAAGGCACTCGATGAGGTGTCAGTCACCATCGATGCCGGGGAGTTCACAACCCTGGTGGGCCCATCCGGGTCGGGCAAGACCACGCTGCTGAATCAGATTGGAGCCCTGGATGAGCCGGATAGCGGGCGCATTCAGGTGGCGGGCAAGGAAATCACCGGGCTCAGCCGCAAGAAGCGGACCCTTCTGCGGTTGTGGAAGATTGGCTTTGTCTTTCAGGAATACAACCTGATCGGTGTGCTGTCGGCGCAGGAGAATGTCGAGTACGTGTTGATGCTACGGGGAGTGCCGTTCCGGGAGCGCCGCGCCGAGGCCCAGCGTATTTTGGTGGAGGTCGGTCTGCAAGGGCTGGAGCGGCGGCTGCCCCATGAACTGTCTGGCGGCCAGCAACAGCGTGTCGCGGTGGCCCGGGCGATTGTCAGCAAGCCCGCCATTGTCCTGGCCGACGAGCCCACGGCCAATCTCGACTCCAAGACCGGCGGGGCGCTGCTGGACTTGATGCGTGGGCTCAATGCCGAGCATGGCATTACCTTTGTCTTTTCCACCCACGATCCGATGGTGATGGAACGCGCGCGGCGGGTAATCCATCTCCGGGATGGCCGCGTCGAGCGTGAGGAAATACGGCCGTGATGGCGTGGCTACGGCTGGCTTTTGGCAATCTCCGGGTTAATCGCCGGCGCACCGCCATCACACTGTCGTCGGTGGCCGTCGGTGTCGGCGGACTGGTGTTTCTCTGGGCATTCATTGATGGCATCAACGCCCAGATGATCAACAACATGACTGGCTATGTGACCGGCGACCTGAAGGTACATCAGCGCGGCTTTCACGACGACCGGGAGATGAACATTGCCCTGGCCGAGCGCTGGAATCTCGCAGAGGATGTGTCGGCCGTAACCGGTGTGGCGGCGACCACTCCCCGGGTAACGGGCCATGCCCTGGCCAGCCGTGCGGACCAGTCGCGGGCATTGCAGGTGATGGGCGTCGACAGCGCGACGGAACCCCATGTAACCCGGCTTGACCGGTCGATTGTTCGCGGCCGCTATCTGACCGGCGGCAATGAGATCCTTGTGGGCGTCGACGCAGCCAGTGCCCTGGATGTCTCTCCGGGCGACGAGCTGGTACTGGTGGTACAGGCGGCGGACGGCTCCATTGGCGCCGATCGGTTCGAGCTGGTGGGCGTGTTCGAGACTGGCATCAAACGTATCGATGGCTTCGTGGCCCAGATGCCCCTGGCTTCAGCCCAGGCGCTGTATGCCTTTCAGGGGCGGTTTACCGAGATCGCGGCCCGCGTGCAGGATGCCGACCGGCTCGACGAGGTGGTCGGCACCGTGCGGGATCGGCTGCGCGACCAAAATGTGGAAGTTCTGGGCTGGCCGGCGCTGATGCCATCGCTGGTGCAGATGGTCGCCTTTCACGACGCCGTCGCCTACATCGTGATCTTCGTGGTGTTCGTGGTGGTGGCTGCCGGCATCGTCAATACCATCCTGATGTCGGTGCTGGAGCGCAGCCGGGAGTTTGGGGTGATGATGGCGCTGGGCACGCCAAGCAGCCGCATCGTCTGGCTGGTGCTTCTGGAAACCGCGATTCTGGCCGGCCTCGGCTATCTGTTGGGGCTGGTGCTTGGATTGTCGGTGACCTTCTATTTCGGTAGCCATGGGCTGGACTTCAGTGCCTATATCAAGGCCATGGATACCATGCCGGGGCTTAGTGGCATCGTCTATCCCGCCATCGAAGCCCAGCGTCTGGTGGTGATTGGTGTTGTGGTGGTGTCGGTCGCCTTGCTGGCAGCCGCCCTCCCGGCCTGGAAGGCGAGTCGTAACAGCCCGCTGGAGGCGATGGGGGCGCGGCGCCAGGTGATCAACCGCATCCGCCGGATTCACTGGCAGGTCACGTCCGATCACCGGCTGCTGATTTTCGCGCAGATGGCACTCCGTTCGGTGTTCCGCAACCCGCGACGGTCCGTGATTACCGCCTCGGCCACCGCCTTCGGGCTGGCGGCCTACCTGTTCCTGTACGCCTTCGCCGATGGTTTCTTCGAGCAGATGATCCAGAACTCGACCCAGCAGCTCAGCGGGCACGTGCAGGTGATGGCAAAGGGTCACGACGTGGATCTGTCGCCAGATTTACGTATTGCCGACAGTCGGGCACTTCAGCGGCAGTTGCAGGAGCGTCCTGAGGTTGAGGCGGCCGCACCCCGGGTATTGCTGCGTGCCATGGTGGCAAACCCCGGGAAGAGTCTGCCGGTGGAACTGGTGGGTATTGCGCCTGAACAGGAGCGGGCGGTTACCAAACTTGCCGGCTACATGGAGCAGGGCACCTACGTTCGGCCAGGGGGCAACGGGATCGTGATTGGCCGAAAGCTGGCCGAGGAGTTAGATGCTCGTCTTGGTGACAAACTGGTTATCACGGTACAGCAGACGGGCGGCGACCTGGCCTCCAGCGCCCAGGCGATTCGCGGTATCTACCGTACCGGCAGTGACCTGTTCGACAGTGAGTATGCGTTTATCGATATTGAGGCCGCCCGCCGCCTGGGCGGCCTGCAGGGGGACGAAGCCTCGCGGATCGCGCTGCGGCTGTCGGACCGTGCCGGGAGTGCCGCGCTGGCGCGCACCCTGAACCAGTCGCTGAGCCAGGACGGACTGGTGGCCCAGGACTGGGAAACCCTGCTGCCGGTGGTTGTGCAGATGGTGGAAATGAGCCAGGTGGATTTCTATCTCATTCTGGCGGTGGTCTTCGTCGTGGTGGCCATCGGTGTCATGAACACCATGGTGATGTCAGTGATGGAGCGCACCCCGGAACTGGGCGTTATGCTGGCGCTGGGCACCCGGGGTGGTCAGCTGCTGCTGACGATTCTGTTCGAGGCGTTCTTTCTCGCAATACTGGGAATGCTGGCAGGAACGGTGGTTGGCGGACTGCTTGTCGTCTGGCTTGGCAATACCGGCATCGATCTGTCTTCGATCAGTGGCGCGCTCGAAGCCATCCCCGGCATCACCGATCGTATCTATCCGGTGCTGATTTTCGATCATGTTTGGCTGGCCAGTCTGCTGTTGTTCCTGTGCTCCGTGCTGGTGGCGTTGTATCCGGCCTGGCGAGCCTCGCGACTGGATCCGGTGGAGGCCATCCGGCATGGTTAGTCGATCTCCACTAATGCTGGTTGCGATGGCCTGGCTGTTGCTGGCTTCAGACGCTGGAGCGGACTTCAGTCAGTCGGGATCGCTGAAGAATCTTAGCGTTGGCTCTCGCTCGCTGATTGACGACAGTCGCTACTTCTCGAATCTTACTCGCCTGCGTATTGAACCCCGTTATCGATATCAGGACTGGGTTGTGGATGCGGCCTACGACCTGGAACTGGTGACAGGTAGTTTCCTGGACAGCCCGGAGTTTGCCTTGCTCAGGGATTCTCCTGATACACGTTATTGGGATCTTCAGGGGGACGTGCATGAATCGGGAGATTTGTTGGCGCGCCATCAATTATACCGTGGCACGATACAGTGGCGCTCGCCAGTCGGTGATTTCCGGTTTGGCCGCCAACAGGTGAATTGGTCCACGGCCTTGATCTGGAACCCCATGGACATCCTCAATCCTGTCAGCCCCCTTCAACTGGAGCCTGACGAACGGATTGGCGTGGATGCATTGTTATGGGACCGGTCCTGGGGCGCAACGGGCCGAATCAGCGCCGTTCATGCGCCGCAACACAGTAATGAGAACGCCGCCACGGCGGCGCGGGCCAAACGCTTTTTCGCCGGAGTCGATGCAGGAATGATGATCGGCGAGTTCGCCGGCACCAGCACGGCGGGTGTCAGCGGCAGCGGATCAATGGGGGGTACCGGTTGGCGTACTGAAATCGTCTGGCGCGACCCAGATACAGGCGATAGCTACTGGCAGGGCGTGGCGGATCTGAACTGGGCTTTTCGCAACGGGTTCAATCTCGCACTGGAGTATTTCTACAATGGTCAGGCTGTATCGTCGGGAAGCACCGGCTTGAGCAGCCTGGTGTCTGCACGTCCACGGTATGCCGGGCGTCATTACACCGGACTGTTGGTGTGGAAGGATATCAATCCCTTCTGGCAATATCGGGTGGTGGCCATTCGCAATGTCGATGATGCAAGCTGGGTGCTCTACCCGAGGTCCACATGGATACTGCCGCTCAACCGGGAAATCTATTTCACCGCCGGGGCTCAATGGTTCGGAGGGGGCGACAACAGTGAATACGGGAAACTGGAGCCGCTGGCCGTGATGGAGGTGCAGTGGTTTTTCTAAAGTATTTGTCGAGAGTGCAATGGACTTACGAATAGCCGCGTTGGCATCCATTTAGGCTAAAGGGAGAAGTACTCTCAAGTGGCGAGCTTTTGATTAATTAAGCAATCATTTTCCAGATAGATAATTGAAACCTTTGATATATAATCTAAAAGAAACGCTGAAAATTCAGGTTCGTTTCAGGGAAACGTGATTTAATCGATATCACATTAAGGTTCCTTCGTTTTTTTGCGTGGGCTTCCTTTGTGTAAACTCAGGTTTGTCCTTGCCGCAGAAATACCTGCGGCTTTTTTATGCTCCTCCCCCATATTAGGTCGCGCCTTTGTGGCTCCAAAGTTTGCCCAGCTCCAGGGCTGTCATTTCTGAAGCAGTTTTACATACTTTTGAATTAAAACGAAAAAAGCCGCAATACCTGATGGTATTGCGGCGAATGCGAATGGTGGAGACCATTCATGATGCAAGCCACCAAAGGCTCTGAGAGAAGCCTATTGAGCAGCGTAGATTATTAAATCATGGCTTCCTGAAATGAACCTGAAAATTTGGCATTTATTATTGAGAATATTGTTTGATTACGTTTGTTTGATCTCGGTCATTTCAATTATGTATAGATGTGGCTCTTCACTTATCCGTGTGGGTCAGGAGCCATAGATGTACAGTGAGTAAACTTTACTAGATTTTTCAGATTCATTTCAGGTTTCTCTGGTATCGGTCGAAGTGCCTAAACCTATTGGGTTGAAATAAATAAAATCTCATCCCAGGGATGTTGGAGGGTCAATGAAAATCATACGAAAGCGAATCAGTCAGGGAGTTTTGGGGGCGCTGATAGCTGCAAACGGAGTGCCTGCCGCATTAGCGGTGGAGGTTCCCACAGCTTCAGGAATTAAGCTGGATATTCTTACCCAGGGCAAATTTCAACCAACCTATTTTTCTAATTTCGTTTTGGACAGCAGCGTCGATGATGGTGCCACGGGAACTTCCGCGGGTGGTGTTCAGGTTGGAGATGAGCATGTCAGGGTTGAGGTCAGGCTAGGTGTAGTGGCGACTGGCGATAACTGGACGGGTAAACTGTTGCTTGAGAATGACTTTGCCCTTGATGCCAATTCTGTCGGTCGCGCATACCGAGGCGGCATATTTGGTCTGGAGCAGGCTTTCTTCACTTATACCTTCGATCCCGCATTCGCCCTCCAGGGTGGCTGGACCTTTAAGAATCTGGACCTGGCTTCCGGCGGACTTCTATACGGCGACGATCATCCCCTTTTCGGCGCTACGGGAAAAACCTCTTGGGGCAGTTACGATGTTTACTGGATGCCAATTACAGATGGACTGATTTCGAACATCCAGGCCCCTGGGGCCAACCCCGTTAACGGTGAACTGGACTGGGATGTGTTTGCTTCGAAGTTTGATATCGATTTAGGAAAAGGCAGTCGTATTTCTCCCTCGAATGCATCGGAAATATTGGTGCCATGAAGCTTCGGGCCGAGGCGCTGGGCGTGACCGGAAGTTTCGACAATGGTGACGACATCAGTGCCTTTGCTGGTTACGCGGGCCTTGAGTATCCGGTTAGTGAGTCCTTCAATCCTTTGATAGCACTATGGGCAGCCAGTGGGGATGATGATCCTACCGATACTGATGTAGAGGGCTGGCTGGGCATCACCGACATCGGTAGATTCTCGCCACTGATCGGCATTGACGGCCAGTTCTTGGGGTGGCAGCCGAACTCTAACCAAGCGATAGCATCGGGCCTTTTCGGCCTCGCCCTTGATCAAGCTGGTCCTGGTGGCGCGGGGTATGGTGGTATTTCCAATGCCGGTACCGGTAACAATCCGGGCCAAATCATGCTCTCCGTTAGCAGTTCGGGGAATTTAGCGTCGATCTCCCCTAAGCTGTCATACCAGACGCAGATTTTCCCAATGTGGTTCCAGCAAACGGGTCGTCTTGTAACGCTCAGTACTGCCAGCGGATTTCAATCTTAAAATGGTTGAGGCGCTCTCATGGTCGGACCGCGAGGAGGATCAACTGGTTTTTCTGTCGGATTCCTCATTGGTGCTCGGCGTCTTCGATGGAAAAAGGATAAAAATAGTTGATGCACCCACGTCCAACCTCAAAGATTCGAAAGCAATCTTTTTATCGGTTGGTCAGTCAGATTCAGATCCGAATCCGGAAGTCGCTGTGGTATGGGGGCAGGACCGAGATATCTTAGGCAAGGGGCAATACACGAAGATCTACTCTCAACTTTTTGAAGTCTCTGAGCGGAAGTTGCAGGAAGAAACCAAAAAATCCGAGAATATTGCGTTACGCTTTATCAACAATCGACTTTACACTCAGAGATGTGAGTTATTGCAAGGCGACATTGGAAAACTAGCATTTGCTTTTGGGAAGGGGGGCGATGTTCGGGGTGATCCAATTGTTTTGTCTAATTCGGAGAAAATGATTTTCTCCGTTTTCCCTATTGATAGCACCAGCTCTATGGTAGTGAGTGAAGAAAATCTTGAACTTCGAAATCCAAGTCTGAAGTCTTGGCCACGGCTAGATTTGGGCAAAGTTTCCTCGCCAAGATTAATCAAACGCATAGAGGATCGGGAGATCACTACATCACCGGATTACGCTTTTTCCATTAATGAGGAGTATTTGTTTATTCCCAGGAAGGTAATTGTTAATAATGGATCTGTTTTGATCTATCTCAGAGAAAGAAGGTCGGGTTTTTCCGGGTTGGCTCCCGCTTCAGGGTCAGATAAATTAATCAGAGCGCGCTGGGGTAATGGTGATTTAGATTCGGGTTTTACAGTGTTGCCTATGTATGAATTAAAATCTTTTATTGTTGATTTTTCATATGTAAAATATAAAGGGAATCCCGACTATTAATATTCGTCTAACCAAGAGAGTAGTAGTCAAGGCGCAAGTGAAATATACATATATTGATTTTTTGAGGTTTATCCTTCAGTAATCAATTTTGCGCCAAGGCTCCGGTATACCAATTATATGGCCAGTCATGTTTTTCGTGACTGGCCACGTTCTTTGTCTGAGAAGCAAGCTTCGCTTTTAGCTCTGCCTGCGTTGAGCGTACTAGGACTCACTTGAGTCTGCTATTCCCGCCTCCTTCATTTGCTTGTGTAGTTTTTGGTGTTTCAGGCAGAGTTCTTGCTTGTCAACTGTTTCCACGGTCTTGTTAGGGTAGCTCCTTGCCTCGTTAATCCTGTCGGCTAAGCCAGAATCCGCGTAGGCAAAGGAACTAAACAGTGCTGTGATGGCGATGGCTGTAATGATGTTCTTCATGATGAACTCCTTGTTTTGTTGCTCTAGACCCGTTTAACTGGGTCTCTATTAAATACCGCCAACGACTGCCAGCGGTATTTCTTATTTCATTTGCTAGACGTCAGATTTTGCTCCATTTGTTTCATCTCTAGAGCGCGATGATAGGCTCGTCCTTCTTTGCTCATCATCTGTACACGGGCCTCCATTCCACCTTCTGACATTCCATTGCGTGTCATTTCTTTGTGAAGTCGCTGCAGTTCTTTATTCTGCAGAATGTTTTCATTGACTTGGTCATTGTTCATTTCATTGTGCATTTCGTCGTGCATCTCTTTCATGTCTTGTTGGTTCGGCATATTGCCGGCAAGCGCTGACATTGAGAGAGTGGCTGCTGCTACAAATACTACTAATGATTTCATGATTGCACCTCCTGTTGGTTGATGGTTTCATTAAATCATCAGTTCCTGAAATCTGGCTGAAAAAAGCAAAAAAAATTTATTAACGATGCGATAAGTTTCATTAGCGATAAAAATAGTTGAGTCATGTCAAAATAATATCTATGCGCCCTTAATTTCAGTTTCGTTTCAGTTTTGAGATCTAATATAAGCGCTCTTATAGGCTTTCCACGGAGATCTCAAGTTGTTCATCCGCCCCTTTTTCACGAAGCAAGCCATTTTGGGTGTGTTGCTGTTTAGCAGCATTTCCGGGTGGGCCCAACCCAGACTGGAGCTCAAGAGTGTCATCGAAGCAGCAACTGAAAACGATCCCTGGCTTGACCAGAGCTCTTATAAACAAGATGCGTTAGTCGAAGAGTCTGTTGCTGAAGGCGCGCTTCCCGATCCCCGGGTAACGATCGGCGCGGCAAACCTGCCTCTGGACACTTTTGACACCAGACAAGAACCCATGACCCAGGGAACGATTGGCATTACACAGCGAATTCCTCGTGGAGATAGCCGCCGCTTGGCGAGCGCAAAGAAAGAAGAGATGGCCGGTGTACAGCCTTACCTTCGTCAGAATCGCCGAGCGCAGGTCACCGAAACGGCGACCCACCTATGGCTCGATCTGTGGAAATCCCAGGAAAGCATCCGCCTCATTGAAGAGAACCGGGGACTTTTCGAGCAATTGGCGGATGTTGCGGAAGCTGGATATACCTCCGCGACAATGGGCTCCAGACAGCAGGATGTTATTCGTGCTTCGCTGGAGTTGACTCGTTTGGAAGACCGATTAACCGCCTTGCACACCCAGTTAGCCTACAGCAAGGAAGCTCTTGGGGAATGGATCGGTGCCAGTCAGGCCCAGCTCTCGGTCACTGAGAGCATTCCTCCTCTATTATTGGAAGATGTTTCCAGCGGCTGGTCGGAGACGACCTTTGAGTCTGTCATCCGTCACCCGTCGATCCGCGCCACAGACCAGTTGATTGACGTGCAGGCCATTGATGTAGACCTTGCCAGGCAGGCCTACAAACCAGAATGGTCAGTCTTCGCACAATATGGTTATCGGGACCGGGCTCCGAACGGCCAGGACAGGGCGGACCTGTTTTCGGTTGGTATTGGTTTTGACCTGCCCATATTCACAGGAAACCGGCAAGATCGAAAGCTCAACGCTTCGGCAGCCAGGCTGGAAGCGGTAAAGACAGATCGAGTTCTGCGGGTCCGGTCGCTCCAGGCGAAGGCTCGTGCCGCGTTAGCCCGCATTGAGCGGTTGGATGATCGGATTGACTTGTATCAGCAAACTCTTCTGCCGCAGATGGAAGAGCAGGCCGGCGCCTCGCTGACCGCCTATAACAATGACGACGGTGACTTTGCTGAGGCGGTACGTGCAAGGATTTCCGAACTGAATACTGAAGTCGAATTGATCCAGATGATGGCCGAGCGAGCCAAGACTCTGGCAAGTTTCCGTTATCTGACCACGGACGCCTCCAATATTTCTTCCTCTTCAATGACTCATTACCAGGATTGATCATCATGGCTAATTTCGTTCGCCCATTGGGCTTTGTATTGCTCGGCGGGATTGCTGGCGTGGGTGCCGCCTATTGGCTGGCACCGGAAATTTTGTCCGATCCGACAGTGGAGGCGGCCGGTGGCGAGACAAAGGAGCCGCTTTACTGGGTCGCACCCATGGACCCTAACTTTAAAAGCGACAAACCCGGAAAATCACCTATGGGGATGGATCTGATTCCAGTGTTCGAGGATGCCGGGTCGGCTGACGATCCGGTCGGTACCGTTCGTATTTCCCCTGCAGTGGTAAACAACTTAGGAGTTCGCACCGAGTCCGTCATCCAGGGGCGTTTGCCCAATACCATAACGACTGTGGGCTACGTCCAATATAACGAAGATGAGATGGCCCACGTACACCCCCGAGTAGAGGGTTGGATCGAAGCGCTCTACGTGAAAGCTGAGGGTGAGCCAGTCGAGAAAGGCAAGCCTTTGTATACCCTGTATTCGCCCACATTGGTCAATGCTCAGGAGGAGTTGCTCCTTGCCCTGAACCGGGGGAATCAGCGCCTGGTCAATGCCGCTGAGGAACGGTTGGTTGCTCTGAACGTGCCGGTCAGTCTGATACGGCAGCTGCGAGAGACGAGAAACGTACAGAGAACGATGACCGTATACGCCCCAAGCTCCGGCGTTATCGACAACCTGAACGTTCGCGAGGGCATGTTTATAAAGCCCGGGGACCGGGTTTTGTCGATTGCTGCTCTGGACGAGGTTTGGGTCATTGGAGAGGTATTTGAAAGTCAGCTCTCGGCAGTAGAAGGCGACAGCCGGGTCGTGATGACTCTGGACTATATGCCCGGCCGCCAGTGGCGCGGAAAAGTGGATTACTTGTATCCCGAGGTTAATCCTAAAACCCGGACTGCCCGGGTCCGGATGCGTTTTGACAACTCCGACGGAGCTTTGCTGCCCGGTATGTTTGCTCGCCTGGAGGTTGAGGGGGATCGGGGCCAAAGACGCCTGTTGGTGCCACGTGAATCGATCATCCGCACTGGACAAAGCGACCGTCTGGTGGTGGCGCTGGAACAGGGTGCCTTCAAGTCCGTCAACGTCACTGTGGGGCGGATTGGCGATAAGTACGCAGAAATACTGGGGGGGGTTGACCCTGGAGATACTGTGGTGACTTCTGCGCAGTTCCTGATCGATTCCGAGTCCAGCAAGACCTCAGATTTCCAGCGAATGTCGGCACCAGGCAGCAACGCCATGGATTCACAGATGGACCATTCGGGGCACGCTATGGGGCCGGAAAAAGCGGAGCCCAAAATCGGACCTGAGGCGATGGACCACAGTTCCATGAATCACGGCGGAGGCGAATCATGATCGCTGCCATCATTCACTGGTCTGTCCGTAATCGATTTCTGGTGTTGCTGGCCACTTTGCTTATTACAGGACTGGGCCTTTACTCACTGAACAAAACACCGGTAGATGCCCTGCCGGATCTCTCGGATGTGCAGGTCATCATCAAAACCAGCTTTCCGGGCCAAGCCCCACAAGTGGTGGAAGACCAGGTGACCTATCCACTGACTACCGCCATGCTGTCGGTGCCGGGCGCGAAAACGGTCCGGGGCTACTCGTTCTTCGGAGACTCCTACGTTTATGTGATCTTCGATGAAGACACCGACATGTACTGGGCCCGCTCCCGGGTGCTGGAGTACCTGTCCCAGGTGGCCCCGAGCCTCCCGGACTCGGCCCGCCCGCAGCTCGGGCCGGACGCCACCGGTGTTGGCTGGGTTTACCTTTACGCCCTGGTGGATCGCACCGGGAACAATGATCTGAGCCAGCTGCGCAGCCTGCAGGACTGGTTTCTGAAATACGAACTGCAAACCGTGCCCGGCGTGTCCGAAGTCGCCGCGCTTGGAGGCATGGTGAAGCAGTACCAGGTCAAGGTCAGCCCGGAAAAACTCAGGGCGTTGGGTATTCCTCTGGCTCACATCCAGAACGCCATCAAGAGAGGAAACCAGGAAGTGGGCGCCTCCGTCATCGAGATGGCGGAGGCGGAATACATGGTGCGCACGTCCGGCTATATCCAGTCCCGTGAGGATCTCCTGTCGATTCCACTAGGACTCGATGACAATGGTACCCCTGTGCTCCTGAAAGACGTGGCCAGTGTTGAGGTTGGGCCGCAGATGCGGCGCGGGGTGGCCGAGCTGAATGGGGAAGGGGAAACAGTCGGTGGCGTTGTGGTCATGCGCTTCGGAGAAAACGCCCAGGCAACCATCAATGGCGTGAAGGCGAAACTGGAGGAACTGAAATCCAGTTTGCCGGAAGGCGTGGAGGTGGTTACGGTTTATGATCGGTCCGGCCTGATCGAGCGGGCGGTCAACAATCTCGGGTTCAAGCTGCTTGAAGAGTTTCTGGTGGTGGGCTTGGTGTGCATTATCTTCCTGTTCCATGTCCGCTCGTCGTTGGTGGCGATTCTCAGCCTGCCGGTTGGCATTCTGGCGGCCTTTATTGTCATGCACTGGCAGGGCATCAACGCCAACATCATGTCACTCGGGGGGATTGCCATTGCGATCGGGGCGATGATTGATGGCGCCATCGTCATGATCGAGAACATGCACAAACACATGGAGCGAACCCCGTTAACCCCTGAGAACCGATGGGAGGTCGTGGCCAGGTCGGCCTCTGAGGTCGGACCAGCGCTGTTTTTCTCGCTTCTGATCATTACTGTTAGTTTTGTGCCGGTGTTTGCGCTGGAAGCGCAGGAAGGGCGGATGTTTGCGCCTCTGGCCTTCACCAAGACCTACGCCATGGCAGCCAGTGCGGCTCTGGCGGTGACGCTGGTTCCGGTGCTCATGGGTTATTTTATCCGTGGCAAGGTGCTACCGGAACACAAGAATCCCGTGAACCGTCTGCTGGTCGGTGCGTATATGCCGGTCCTGAAGTTGGTCCTTCGATTCCCGAAAACCACTGTTATGGCCGCACTGCTGGCACTGGCTGTGGGGCTTTGGCCGGCGACCAAGATCGGGAGTGAGTTCATTCCACCGCTGGATGAAGGCGATCTGATGTACATGCCAACCACCTACCCCGGTATTTCAATTGGCAAGGCCCGGCAGCTGCTGCAGCAAACCGATAAGCTGATTGCCACCTTACCGGAAGTAGAAACGGTATTCGGCAAAGTAGGGCGGGCGGATACCGCAACCGATCCAGCACCCTTAACGATGATTGAAACGTTTATCCAGCTGAAACCCAGGGATCAATGGCGGGAAGGGATGACCACCGAAAAGCTTAAGGAGGAGCTCAATACCCTGATCCGTTTCCCGGGGGTAACGAACGCCTGGGTTATGCCCATCATCACCCGCATCGATATGCTGGCAACGGGGATCAAAACACCGGTCGGTATCAAGGTGGCGGGCCCGGATCTTGCCATTATTCAGGACATTGGCAAACGCCTTGAGGAGATCATGGTCGACATCCCTGGTACCGCCTCTGTTTATTCAGAGCGGGTTGCTGGCGGTCGATACATCAAGGCGGATATCGATCGGGAGCGTGCAGCCCGTTATGGACTGAACATAGCGGACGTTCAGCAGGTTGTTGCTTCGGCGATTGGCGGCATCAATGTATCGAGGACGATAGAAGGGCTTGAGCGCTACCCGATTAATCTGCGTTACCCCCAGGACTACCGGGATTCCCCCGAGAAGCTGGAGCAGTTGCCCATCGTTACTTCAACGGGGCAAAGGATTGCGCTGGCCGATGTCGCCGATATTCGGGTCGAAGATGGTCCTCCCGCGATCAAAAGTGAAAACGCCCGCCTCAATGGCTGGACCTTCGTGGATATTGAAGGGGTCGATGTCGGCACCTATGTGGAGCAGGCCATGGCTACCGTTAACGAAGAGCTCGATCTGCCTGCGGGCTATTCGGTTACCTGGTCTGGCCAGTATGAGTACATGCTGCGTGCCAAGGAAAAGCTGACCTACGTGGTACCGCTGACGCTGGGTATCATTATCATTCTGCTGTTCCTGAACTTCCGTCGTTTTGCGGAAGTGGGCATCATCATGGGTACTCTGCCGTTCGCTATGATTGGTGCAATCTGGCTGATGTATCTGCTGGGCTATAACTTCTCTGTTGCGGTCGGTGTAGGTTTCATTGCGCTGGCCGGCGTTGCCGTGGAGATTGGTGTGATCATGCTGGTGTATCTGAACCAGTCTTACGAGGCAATGCTGGAAACCTGTGAAGAGAAGGGGCTGGCTCCAAGACGCGAGACGCTACGCCACGCCGTGCTTCACGGTGCCGGATTGCGGGTGCGGCCTATAATGATGACCGCTGCTGCTATTATCGGAGGTCTGGTGCCCATCATGGTTGGCACCGGTACCGGCTCCGAAGTCATGGGGCGCATAGCCGCGCCGATGGTTGGTGGGATGATATCTGCCGTGATTTTGGCGCTGTTGGTGATACCGGTAGGTTACTATCTCTGGAAATGCAGGAGTTTTTCCGAAGGGTAAAGAAAATTAGACCTCGCCATATAGCTTTCGAGATTCTGGCGAGGTCTGATGATGCAGCGGTGTCTGGGTAATGTTGTTATAAAGCAAGAGCCCGGGTAGTGTCCTGGGAAGATATTCTGGCACCATATTTCCCGGGGGAGGTTTCCGGTCCTCTAAAAGGCCGAGAACAACAGCGATGAGGCAGGCCCAAACTTGATGGCGTTCAATCATGTCTCGCATGGAGTCCTCGTGCCTTTGTTATTCGCCATTCGTTTGGATTCTGCATGATGAGGTATGTCACGTAGCGCGTCTGTTAACCATGCCCATAGGTGTGAGCTCCCTCGTGCTTGTAGTCAGGGTGTTCAAATTCCAGTGTTGAATGAGTTATGTCGAACTCTTTCTCCAAAGTCTTTTTTATCCTGTCCTTGATTTTCTCAAGTTCATTCCACGCACTCATCTCGACAACCACATGGGCGTCGAGCGAGGCATCATGCTCACCCATCTGCCAAAAATGTACGTGGTGAAGGTCGATAACTCCTTCTAGGTCTGATACGGCCTCAATGACGGAATCTGTGTCGATATCCACAGGACTCCCCAGCATGAGTGTTCTGATGGTCCCGCCAATTTCTGTCAGACCCAGGTAGAGAATATAGCTGGCTATGCCAATGGTGATCGCGGGATCAACCCAGCGCATGTCGTAGAGCAGGATAAGGGCTCCGCCTACAACAACCGCTATTGACGCAAACGCATCAGACAAGTTGTGTAAAAACAACGCACGAATATTAACGCTGCCCTTCTGCATTGAGTAGGTCAGCAGCGCGGTCAACGCGTCCACTACCAGTGCAACAATGCCGAGCCAGACTACCCACCACCCCTTGATTTCCGGCGGATCAAGGAAGCGCATGCCACCCTCGTATATCAGGTAGAGCCCAATCATGATCAAGGTGGTGTAGTTTATGAGCGCAGCAACTACCTCTATTCGCCCGTAGCCGAAGGTCATCTTTGAGTCAGCCGGGCGACGCGCAATCTTACTGGCCGCGAACGCGATAATCAGCGATGCCATGTCCGAGAAGTTATGTATAGCATCGGCAATCAGCGCCAAGCTGCCGGCAAAGATCCCTCCCGCGATCTGGGCGAGAGTGAGGATGCCGTTCGCCCAGATGGCTGCTGCAACCCGTTTATCCTTGGTTTCGGGGGACATGTGAACATGTTCGTGGCCCATGGGAGAATCCTTGTTCAGTAGCTTGTGGTGAAAGTGTCTGCGCAATGCTCAGTAATGCTAAGCTTGTTGCTTCGTGCGTAGGTGACTTCATGGATTCTGTTCATTTTGGTAATTTTCAGCTTTGTTTCCTCCACTGGTTTCAGCCCTAACGCTCGTGGCCAGAACTATGAGCACGCCCAAAACAATGAAAATGTCGGCAAGGTTGAACGCCGGCCAATGCCAGGATTGCCAATGAAAATCCAGGTAATCGACAACGTAGCCTCGAAAAACTCGGTCGATGACATTTCCGAATGCGCCGCCAAGTACCATCGCTAAGGCCAAGGATTCTGTTCGCTGATGGCTGTTCCGAATCAGTTTGACCAGAACAGCCGAGACGACAACGGCTATTGCGATAAAAAAGTATCGTTGCCAGCCCCCGCCATCGGCAAAGAGACTGAAGGCTGCGCCTTTATTCCAAACGTGCACCCAATTAAAAAAAGAGGTGATCTCAACCGATTGGCCGTAAGCCATGGATTGCTGTACGAGCCATTTAATCATTTGGTCGGCAAGCGCTATCAGTGCGGAAAAGCCGAGAAAGATAAGCGTTGAAAATCTAGCACGATGTTCAGACATCGAATTATCCTTTTAGTGCAAGGATGCGCTTGGCACCAATGAGTACAACGCCACCCACAACGCCGCCAATAATTAGGTCTGGGTAGTTGGAGCCGGTCCAGGCAACAAGAAGTCCCGCAAGGATAACTCCCAGATTGATAATCACATCATTGGCTGAAAAGATCCAACTGGCTTTCATATGGGCGCCGCCCTCGCGGTGTTTGGCGATCAGGAGCAGACAGCTGATGTTGGCGATAAGGGCGACAGATGCGACGGCCATCATCATCAGCGACTGCGGATCACTGCCAAACAGAAACCGCCTGCCAACTTCAACCAATACCCCAGCGGCAAGGATAAGCTGGAGAATACCGGCAACATGCGCCGCTCTGACCTGCATTTTGATGCCGTGCCCAACGGCGTAAAGCGCAAGACCGTAGACGGCAGCGTCGGCAAGCATGTCTAGCGAGTCTGCAATTAGGCCAGCAGACTGCGCGATCAGGCCCATCGTCATCTCGACCAGAAACATCAGGCCGTTGATTGCCAGCAGTATCCATAAAGTGCCGGATTCCTCAGTCTCGTTGGCATGAGACAATTCAGCCGCCCTGAGGGACTCAGGGCTGGCGTCTTCCGTCTTCTGCAAGGAAGCGCCCAGACCCAGGGTTTCCAGTTTGTTGGTAATAGGTGCGGCTTCGCCTTGATGGATAATTTCCAGCTTTCGATTCGATAGGTCGAATGAGAGTGACTGAATGTTGTCAAAGCCAGTGAGCGCCATTCGAATCATTCGTTCTTCCGAGGGGCAATCCATCTTGGGCACTTTATAAATGCTGAATTGGGCGGCAGATGCGGTGGTGGGTCCCTTAAAGCTATTGTCGGCGACAGATACTTCATTGCCACACTGTCCATTACAGTCGCTACTCATTTTCACGTCTCCGGTGCTCGTTCCAATAGCGCTATTTAAAACCCTGTAGTAACTATAGGGTCAATGTTTGGCCTATGGCTGGATAGAAAGCTCATGAGTCAGCACATATTTAAGAGTCGCCACTTGACCCTATAGTCGCTATCGAGTTGAAGCGCCCGAATATGGAATGGATTAGCAAGAAGTGAAACGGGGCAGCAAGAGCGTACTTATCCTTGGCGGCTACGGAGCTGCAGGAACGGCCATTGCAACTCTCTTGGGGCAACGGATCGAAGGCAACATTGTCCTGGCAGGCCGGTCGCTGGAAAAAGGGCGCAAACGGGCGGAACAGTTAGATCGCGAAGCCGGTGCCACAGGGCGTTTCAGCGCCAGGTCAATTGATGTGGCCGCCGCTGAAAAACCAGGCAATGCCCGCATGGGCAGAATGTCGTTATTGTCGCGTGTGGTCTTTCGGTGTCTGCAATTGAGAGCCTGGTTCAAGGCTGTATCGCGACTCGAGCCGACTACATCGATATCACTCCGAATCCACGCAAGCTTGAAGTACTCCAGAGCATGCGGACACGCATTGAGGCGAGCTCCAGCCGATTCGTGCTGGATGCAGGTGCTGATCCGGGGCTGCCTGGGTGGCTGGCTCGATGGCTTTGCCAGGCCTCTACGGGGACAGTTACGGACATTAAGATGTATGGGCGTTATCGATCCACCGACATAGGCTGGGGCGGTGTTGCCGACATCCTGACTGCCGCTGAAAGCCAGGGTTGGGAAGCAGCATCTGTGTTCCGGTTTTTCTGGATGAACTTCAAGCCTTACCGCAGGAGCTCTCCCTTGAGCGCTTCAGCTTTTACCACGCTGGTCTCAACCCGGTAACCGATGCGCTGATGACGTTCGAGAGAACCGGCATACTCGGATGCTTCTCATTCGAATCGCGTCAACGCGCATTCTATTCAGCTCTTCAGCGCTTTACTAAAACGCCCTTCGGCCTGGTATTGACCGCAGAGAGCCGAGCTGATGGCGCATCGCGCCGAATATCAATTGGCCATTCTGATCTGTATCGCGCAACCGCGATCCTTTGCACGTCTCATATGGAGGCTGCAGGCATGCGCCCGGGCTATGGATATCTGGGTGAGTGGGCCAGTCAAGACAAGAGGTTTCCCGATAAGCTTCAGGAAGAGGGGTTCTGGAATCGATTTGGTGAGTAGTACGGGAAGCGAACAGAAAAATCTGATGGATGAATCTGGAGTCAGACGGAAAGCGCTTCCGTGCCCACGACGCAATGTATGAAGACGACCGCTTATATTCAAGTTCAATTCAGTGTCAAAGGATATAATAGAAAAATTTTAATTTATGTTATTGAAATAAAATGAAAAAATATTTAAATGTAACAATTTTGAAATAGGTACAAAGCACCATCTACTCAGCATTTGAAAGACTTCAAGTGTCATTTTGAATCTATCTAATCTGAAGAGGTGTTCATGAAAAAGTGTCTATCGATGTTGGTGTTTGGTGGATTTGTCGTGACTTCAATAAATGCGCAAGCTGCGGACGGTCCTATCCTGTATGGCAAAGCCAATGTTTCGTATGAAAACCAGGACGACGGTAGCAGCGATGCCTGGAAGCTCCAGAGCAATGCGTCCCGTCTGGGGGTAAAAGGGGCGTTCAATACGGACCTCGAAGGCCTGGAGGCGATCTACAAGGCGGAATTTGAAATATCGATTGATGATGGAGATAAAGATGGCCAAACCTTCTCGCAGCGTAATATATACGGCGGCTTCAAACAGGCGAACCTCGGTGCACTGATTGCGGGAAAATTTGACACACCTTTAAAGTCAGCGCAGGGCAAGGTTGACCAGTTCAACGACCTACAGGCGGATATAAAAAACATCATGGCTGGCGAAAATCGGACCAGCAACATTGTTCAGTACAGTTCCCCACGTCTGTTTGATGCTGTGGGTGTCAGTGTTGCCGTCATCCCGGGTGAAGAGCAGTCAGCTGGGGCAGAGAACGACGGACCTGCGGATGCAATTTCCAGCTCTTTTACGTTTGAAAATGATCATTTCTACGGAAGTATTGCCTACGATTCTGATATCGAAGATTCACTGGAAGCCGATTCAAGTGGCGATAGTCGTCTCAATATCCTGCGAACCGTAGGGAAGGTCCGATTGAGCAGCTTCGAGATCGGCGCAGTTTATCAGTTGGCAGAAGAAAGCGATGGCCCTGGAGAAGATACGTCTTATCTGGTCGGCGGTGCGGTCAACTTTGAGCGCTGGAAGCTCAAGGCACAGTATGGTCTGACAGAAGCTGATACCACGGACGAAGCGCTGACTCTCGCTGCCCTGGGGCTGGATTATAAGCTGGCTAGCAAGAGTAAGGCCTATGCTTACGTGTCGCGGGTGGAAGCGGACTTGGCCGACTCTGAAGACACCACATTTGGTGTGGGCTTCGAGCATAAGTTTTCCATGTAGCGTCGAGCGCTGTCGCTGAATGCTGGGAGGCCGATTTATCTGAAATCTTTCCCGGATTTCAAGTCCATTTAAGGTTCGTGTGAGAATCTACGGGTGAGTTAACTAAGGTTATTTAATGGCGGGAATGCTTCATTCCCGCCTTTTTTTTGGCCTTTAGTCCAGTGTTCTAGCTGGTTTTAAGATTTACGCCACTATCCGTACGAATCGAACATCACAAACAATCAAGAAAGAAACTGGAGGAGACTACGTTGAAACGCAACATTCTGGCCACTGCGATTGCAGGGATGACAACATTGTCGGGAAGTTGGGCCGCGACGGCAGCGGAGATTGAATTCCACGGTGATATGGATAACCGCTTTCAGGCCTACACCAATCAAAGAGACTGGTTTTCTGGTGGTAACTCTGGCGGCGGTACGCTGAAAGATGACGAGCCGACCGAGAGCTTCGGCGAGGTCAAATACCGGTTTTGGGCGAAAGCAACTTCCGATGACAAAAAAGTTACCGGTGTTTTTGCGACGGAGATTGGTGGCATCCGCTACGGTGAGGGCTCGGGTGGCGACTATTCCGGTGATGGTGTCAACATCGAAACACGGTGGGCTTATGTGGATTTTTTGGTGCCCAACACGCTAGATCAGCGCGTATCGCTAGGCTTGCAGCCAGTGTCAGTAAACCGACATGTCTGGAATGAAACCGCCACAGCCGCTGTTTGGAAAGGCTCACTGGGCTCTGGATTTGACTATCAGTTGTTATGGGGGCGGGGTGACTCTTCCAATGAGAGCGGCGTCGACTCAGAACAGGACGAAGGCTGGGATGGCGCGGACAACTTCGCGATCAACCTGAACAAGCGTTACTCACCGAACCTGAGCGCGGGCCTTTTCTACCTCTATCAGATGAATGATCAATTGCTGAGGGAGTAGGTACGGTAAATAGCAGGGAATATGAACTGAAGAGTATCGCTGATAACTCCAAATATTCCGTTTCCAGCGTTGGGGTGGAGCTGGATTATGATCAGGAAACGTCGCTGGGACGCATGTTCGTGAAGGGTACGGTGATTGGCCAAAGCGGCACAATAGAGGGTGTCAATTTCGTCCCTTTGAATGGTGCTACGAATCCCAATACGAACTACGACCTTTCTGGGACGCGGCGAGCTCTGGCTGCAATTTGGGCCAAACGAACTGACGTACACCGTGCTCTACGCATCGGGTGATGGCAATGAGCAAGATGCGGACTTCGACGCCTTCATCGCCACGGATGTCGACTTCAGCGACAGTATGATTTTTCAGGAAAACATGACGAGCGATGACTACTTCGCCGAAACGCCCTATATCCTCGACAAAGGGTATTTCATGAACAAGCTTCAGCTCGATCATAAACTAGCGGCCAATATTACGGTCAGCGGAATGATGGTCTACAACCGCTTGGCTGAGGATATTGCACTTGCAGATGGATCGTGCTCAAAAGATCTGGGGCTGGAATTTGGCTCCAAGGTCTCCTACTTCCCACACCCTTCGCTGGAGCTGTCGGCAGAAGCTGCATACCTTGCATCAGGTGATGCCATGGATGCGCTGGAGGAAACTGCCTTGCAGGACGGCAAAAGCGATCAGGACATTGTTCATGTTGCCGGTCGGGTAAGGTACAAGTTCTAACAAAAATGGGGTGGTGGGAGCGCCACCCCGTTTTCGTTATACGAAATGAATCCGCATTAAGTGGCTTTTTCCTATGATTACTCGTTCTGCAGTATTTGTGTTCCTGATGCTACTACTAGCTGGCGCGGTACAGGCGGTTGAGCGCGAGCATCCAGCAAAGGCAGAAGTCACTCAGGTAGATCGTGATCAAAAAGTGCTTTCCCTCAAAGTTGGCGATACTAGTGTTGAGGTGGGTGATTTATTTGTTGTGTTGCGGGAGCCTGGCGATGCAGGCATCCCGGAAAAAAACCTTGCAGTCATCGGTATCGAGAGTATCGGAAAGGATCGGGTGGTAGGGAAAGTGCTGTTTGGAGCGATGCCCTCCGTTGGCGCTGTATCGAAACGCTTCTACGGTATTCCGGCGGTGTTTACTGACAGAGTCGGCGATCCCACGCCGGTAACGCCGGCGTTGAAAGCCCGATTTCCTGATCTTTTGTGGCGGGACGAGCCAGAGGCGTCAAACGATGTGCCATTGGTGCGCTTTCAAGTTACCGGGAGAGGTCAAGCCGTTGCGACCTACAATAACACCTGGTTGGTCGGCATCGTACAGACCGATGCTGAAGCACATCGGGTAGGTTCGGTTGAGGAGGAGGAAGCTTTAGCGTCTCCATTTGCCAGACTGCCCATCAACGCAAAGTCGTTGTCCGCGTTTCGTTCTGGCAGCGATTACTATTTTGCGGCGGAGCATGGAAACAAACTCAGCTTTTTTCATGTTGATTCCGGTGGGGCTGTTCAGGGCCTGACGTCCATTGAGGTGCCCCGTCGGGAGAAGGTCATCCGAATGGACTGGTACGTTTCAGAAAACTCATACTACCTCATTTTGAATCAGTGGAATGGCCGTCGCGTTTCAAGTTCTTTGATCCAGTTGGCCGAGGGGAAGGCCGAAGCCATCGGTTTCATTCCCTTAATATTGGGATTGCAGGATTTGGATGCTGACGGCCGCCGGGAAACTATTCTCGGGCAGTCTTTCTACTCAGATCAGGGGTTTGGTTCAGAGGTTTATCAAATATCAATCTCACCAAACGGGCCTGATCTTGATAAGGCCGATCATGAAAAATTAAGCCGATACACGCCAGTGTTTCGGGTAATCGATGCCGTTGTTCAGAGCAAATCGGGACCTTTGAATATGGTGACCGTCTCTCAAGGGGAGGTTTCATTTTTCCCTGCTGGCACAGAGGGACCCCGTCTGGGCTATGAGATTGGAAACCGGATTGCGGGCAGGAATATGACTTACGACGTGTCGCCTGAGGCGGTGTTTAGTCCGAGGCAAACACTGTTCTTGCCGAACCTCCTCGTACGCTCCGGTGAGGACGCGGTAAATATCGGGATTCCACAGGAATCCAGTGCAGCCGAAGATAGGATAGGTGTTTATGAGACGCGAGTTGATTGGTTGACACTGAGATCCGGGAAATCCCCCAAAACGCAGTCAAAAAGTCTTCTAACGTCGGCTCCGGTGTCCCCCGTATCAGGCAATACAGGGTTATTCTTTATGTCGCCTGATGAAAACTCAGTTCAAAGCGACAGTTTTGACGTTGAGACGTTGGTGTATCGGGGTGCTATGCCTGCTGGTCGCTGACTAAAGCTGGATAAGTTGCCCTTGTAGTCGTCAAATGCTTCTGGGAAGCTCGATTAGAACCCGAAGACCGCCTTTAGGTGATATTGAAAAGTGCATGGCGCCACCGTAGTCATTTATGATTTCCTGAACGATTGAAAGTCCAAGACCGTAGCCAGGAGTGGTTTCATCCAATCTTTTCTGGCGCTTGGTAAGATCGGCAAGTTGGTGTGAAGCCACTCCTGGGCCGTCATCTTCAACAAGAATAGTTAAAGTGTCATCGTTAAGCTGCAAGTGTAAATGCACTTCCTGAGAGCACCATTTGCTAGCGTTATCAAGCACATTGCCCAAGATCTCATTAAAATCACGCTCATCAATTGGCCAGACAAGCTCTCTGGGTAATGTTTCTTGAAGATGGATCTGTTTGTAAGGATAGATTCGACTGACTACGTCTACCAGTGCCAGAGTTCTCTCAATGATTGGTGTCGCCTTTCCAATGTACTGACCGGACATTTCGGTTTTTCTCATTTGAGTGTCGATCAGCTCGTGCATTTCAGACAGTTGAGACTTAATTTGACTCGCGAGTGTGGTGGGAATGGCTTCGTCATTGATCATGGAGTTTATGACGGAAAGAGGGGTTTTTAAGCTATGAGAGATATCTGCGGCTAGGTGGCGTGAACGGGTAAGTTTTTTGTCGTACGATTCTAATAGACGATTAAGATGTTTGACAATTTCATTGAATTCTTCAGGTACGTTCTCATCCAGTCTATTACGCTCACCCTTTTTAAGCGAAGTTAATTGGGCGCTCATCATTTTTAAAGGTTTTAGTGCGATAGTTACCCCAATAAATATGATCATTGATATCGTAACGAGAATTGTAAAAGATATTATCCATATAATAGCGTGGATTTTGTCAAGTGTGTTTGGGGAATAGGAGCTTCTTTCAATTACAGTAATGTTTACCTTATCTTTTCCGCTATTAAACGTTTTGCTGTAACCAAGGATTGATTGACCGTCGCCCGATATGTGAAAAATTCCAGGTTTTCTGAATGCTTCTACCACATGTAATTTCGGTTTGATGTTTTCACTTGTAAAACTACGACCTTGACTGGTTTCAATGTGGACAGAATATTGAGACAAGGAAAAAGTTCTGAGAGAAGATTTTGTAATTTCTTTTTTATCGTTTATTAGTATCTTTGAGAGCTGGTTAGCTGCAGCCTGTAGCTGCTGTCTGTGAAGCTCGTCATGGATATAGTCGATTAAAAGGGTGTGCGAGAAGAATATTAGCCCGGTACACGCGAAACCCGTTAGTGTCAGGAAAGTAAGCAGTTTCCGTTTTATTGAAGGGCGTTGTTGTTTTCTGGGCATGTTGTCTGCCAAGCAGGTGGTTAGAAGTTGTTATCAATTAAATCTAGGACTAAAAAAAGCCGCACTACAAAAGTAGTGCGGCAAGACGGAATGGTGGAGACCATTCACGATGCAACTGGTTTTGAAACGTCATTTATCTGAAAATTTTCTTCTTAAATCCACAGGCGCTTAGTGCGAAACTTGTTCTAATGGCTAAACTGATCTTTTGAAAACTGGTCCAATTCAGATAGGTTGATATCTCCCGATTTGATCATCTCGTGATAGATATCGTCCTTATTCGATAACATCAATTTCCGGCGAGCCTCCATGCCCACTTCAGACAAGGCTCCCTGTGTCATCACTTTGTGCTGTCTTTTCATGTCTTGAATGGTGCTATCTGCCAGTTTGGCTTCTGACGCTTCATTGTTGTTTTCCTCAGCGGCATTGAGATTCCCGGCTGCCAGGGTTAGCGCTACAGATGCGAGAAAGAGGTGTTTTTTCATAGAGTCACCTTTAAATCGAATGAACTTCACCATGATGTAAACATATGAACTTTAACTCAGCTTGAAAAAATAGAATTAGATTGTAAATGAGAACACAGGATTCACACCGGGGAGGTCGGGTTCGGCAGGAATTATTGAGACCAAGGTATGAAAGGTAGGTTTTCTCAACTTCACTTCAAGTTCATCTTCCGCCAATGGCAAGTCGTGGCGCCAAATTCAGACTGGTTTAAAAGTATATCTGTAAGGTCGTCCTGGAATTTACGGCGAAAACGCTGATTCATGTATCTCAGTCAAATAGCCAGGATGATATTGGATGAACAAACGACTTTTTCTTTGTGTGCTGTTAGTACCCGGAGTCTTAACCGTTATGCCCTTGGCATCTGCCCAGGCTAGGGAGAGCGTTTCACTCAAGGAGTACCAGCAAGCCAAAGCCAGCCAGGCTGTTTCCCTGAACGAGGCCATGGTGATGGCTTTTGAAAATAGCCCGGTATTGGCTTTGAGGCGGGCCGCGGTGTCGATACAGCAGGGGCAGCTTGATCATGCCAGCCGCTGGGCGCCCAGCAATCCGGAGTTTGAGTTGGGGGCTCGTCAGGCCCCGGATCAGGCCGACGAGTCGCTGGAGTATGGGGTGAGGGTTACTCAGGAGATCTGGATGGGCAATCGCGGCGACCTTGGCCAGTCGCGTGCCCAGAGCAATCTCACGTCCCGGCAACAGGAACTTGAATACCTGAAGGTGGCCACCAAGGCACGAGTTCGGGCCGCCTATTTCCGGATACTGCTGGCTCAGAAAGAGCTGAAAACCGCAACCCGTGCCGTTGACCTGATGCAACGCACCAAAGACCTGGTTGAGGTATCCGTAAAGCAGGGTAAGCAGACCCGTATTGATCTCAATACCGCCGTTATTGGGCTTGCGAGGGCCAGGAATCAAAAAGCGTCTGCCGAGCAGAAGCTCAGGCAATCAAAGATTGACCTTACGGAAGTGCTCGGGGTATCGCCTTCCGATGCCGTTGGGGTAACAGGAGAGCTTGACGTGACTCTTGACAATCTGCCTCCAACCAACCGGCTTGTCGAGATGGCGCAGCGCCAGAGAGCGGACCTGAAAGCGGCGGCCGCCAGAATTGCAGCGGATGAATCTGGCCTCGAACTTGCCAAAAGCCTGACGATTCCAAATCTGAAAGTCTTCGGGTTTTATGATCGTGAGGAAGGCTCCAACCTTTTCGGTGCAGGGGTGTCGATGCCTTTGACCGTTTTTCACGATTATTCCGGCGAGAGGAGGCAAGCGGCGGCACGGTTGAAAACCTCCGAGCTTGAGGCCGAGGCCTTACGCCTGGCTACAGAGCGTCAGGTTGTGTCGGCTGTGGCCCGGTATGAATCCACCGCCGTTCGGTTGCGCCAGATGAACGAGTCGATCCTGGAGCGTTCAGAGGAAACATTGCAACTGATGCAGAAAGCACTTCGAGCGGGCAAGGTCGGTGCCTCGGATGTCCTGGCGGCCCAAGACAACCTCCTGGCGGTAAGGCAGGAATATGTTCAGGCGCAGAATGATTATATCGATGCTGTCCGGGCGCTGGAGATAAGCACAGGAGGTGCTCTGTCCATGTCAGCCGGTTCCTGAGGGTATAAAACTCAAAATTGACCGTTCTCTAATATTGAGGGTGAATGAATGATTCGCAATCTGAAGATATTTTTAATCGTTGTCAGCGTTCTGGGTTTGCAGCAGCAGGCATACGCTGCCGGAGAAGCTGAAGGTGAACAGCACGGAAATGAAGAAGCCGAGCATGCCGGAGAGGAAAGCCAGTCCCGCAGAATTCATCTGACGCCGGAGCAGACACAGTTGCTTGCCATACAGACTGTGGCGGTGTCCAAGGGGCGTGCCGATGCAATTGTCACTGCACCTGCCGAGATTCAGTATGTGCCGGATCGCGTGGCCGAGGTTGGTCCGTTGTTGGAGGGAAAACTGACGGGGCTGGCGGTTGATCTGGGGGATCGCGTTAGCAAAGGGCAGTTACTGGCAACCCTGAACAGTGTGGAGCTGGCCCGGATCCGCTCCCGGTTGATCTCGCTGGAAGCCCGCAAAGAGGCGGCCGAGTCGGATTACAATCGTGAAAAACAGCTGCAGGGCCAGGGTATTTCCAGCGAGGAAGAGTTTCTTGATGCCAAAGCTGGCTACCTTGAAACGAAAGCCGAATACGACTCCGTGCGTGAGCAACTGGAAGTTTATGGCAGTGAATCGTCTGGCGGCGGTGGCGGCCTGGCGCAATACGCGCTTCGCTCTCCCATTGAGGGGCGTGTCGAGCAGATGCATGTCCGGCTGGGTCAGACCTTGAGTCCGTCGGATACGCCTTTCATCGTGGCTGATGCCTCGGTGTTGTGGGCCATTCTTCAGGTGTCGGAATCCGATATTGACCGGATCTCAACGGGAGACCAGGTTCAGATTTCCTCCAGAGATTCAAGTTCTGACCGATTCCACAGTGGGCAGGTATCCTGGGTATCGAGCATGCTGGATGAAAAAACCCGCACCATCCCGGTTCGCGTTGTGCTGGAGTCTCCCCGGGGCGACCTTCGCCCGAATACCTATGCCACCGCCAGAATCATGACGGAATCGGAGGCATCACTGCCACTGGTTCCGGATGACGCGGTACAAACCATTGGCGATGAGTCCGTTGTGTTTGTCCCGGGCGATGAAAAAGGGGCCTACAAGGCGGTTCCCGTCACGCTTGGCAAGGAGGCAAACGACTGGATAGAGATTAAGTCCGGCATCAGCGCAAACACGGAAGTGGTTTCAGTGGGCGCTTTTGATCTGATGTCGGCCATTACCGCCAGTGGCCGCAGCGCCGCTCACGGACACTAAAACTCGGGGGGAGCATGATCAACGCAATTGTGAATTATGCGCTGAACAATCGTCTGATGACGCTTGTTTTTGCTATCGCCGTGATCGTTGCCGGCATATTTTCATTTCAAAAACTGCCGGTGGATGCGTTTCCGGACGCGACACCGACCATGGTTCAGGTGTTCACTACCAGTCCTGGTTTGTCGCCGGTTGATATTGAAACGCTGATTTCCTATCCCGTTGAGATCAGCATGTATGGAATTCCCAAGTTAGAAAAAGTGCAGAGCACGTCGATTTTCGGGCTCTCGCGGGTGACCATCTATTTCGAAGATGGCACCGATATCTACTTCGCCAGGCGGCTTGTTAACGAGCGGCTATCGGAGGCCAAGCGCCAGATTCCCGAAGGGATGGGGCAACCGGAACTCGGCCCCATAGCGAGCGGTCTTGGGCGCATCCTGATGTATTCCCTGGAAGCTGAGGATAAAGATCAATACAGCCTGCAGGAAATCCGCACGATTCAGGACTGGATTGTTAAACCGCAGCTCAGGACCGTGCCGGGCGTAACCGGTGTACTGTCTATCGGCGGCGAGGTAAAACAGTACCAGGTCAATATCGATGCGCAGAAGCTTCAGGCGAGGAACCTGACGGTATCTGATATTCGCGGCGCCCTCACCCAGAATAATCGTAACGTCGGCGCCTCTTTCATTACGCGAGGCGGTGAAGAATACATTGTTCGCGGTTACGGCTGGGTCAACTCTGGTTCCGAAGGCATCAAAGACATCCAGAACATCATTGTGTCCAAGAGTGAGGGGGAGTCCCCTATTTACGTCAAGGATGTGGCGGAGGTTGGCCTTGGACCGGCAATTCGCCGGGGCGCAGAGGTGTCCTCAGGTGAGGAATCCGTGGGCGGTTACGTGATGAAGTTGATCGGGACCAACACCAGTCAGGTACTTGAGGACGTCAACGCAAAAATCGACGACCTGAACAAGTCACTCCCCGAGGGGTTGAAGATCGAAGCCTATTACTCCCAGGCGGAGTTGGTGGGCAAGGCCATAGGCACTGTCGAGAAAGCGTTGCTTGAGGGCTCGGTTCTGGTGCTGATTTTCCTCTATCTGTTCCTGGGGAATATCCGTTCCACGCTGATTGTGGTCGCAACCCTGCCGCTGTCTGTGCTTGTCGCATTTATTGCGATGCGGATTTCGGGCCTGTCCGCCAATCTGATGAGTCTGGGGGGGCTGGCCATTGGGATCGGGATGATGGTGGACGGCGCTGTCGTGATGATAGAGAACATCTTCCGACACCTTGAGGAGCGATCCGATGAACAGGTCAGCGTTCTGAGGCTTGTGGGTGAGTCCGCCCGGGAAGTGGCCCGTCCGATCGTGTTTGCCATCGGCATCATTATCATCGTTTTTCTGCCGCTGTTTACGCTGCAGGGCGTTGAGGGCAAGCTGTTTTCGCCCATGGCTTACACCATCAGCTTCGCTCTGATCGGCGCACTGCTGCTTGCGTTGACGTTGGTGCCGGTTCTGGCCTCGCTATCATTCAAGATGGGCGGGCAGCATAAGGAACCGAAGCTGGTTCTGTTCCTGAACCGGTTGTACAAACCCGTGGTCAATGCTGTGGTCAAAGCGCCAAAGGTTGTGATGGGCATTGCGGTTATTGCCTTTGCAGGCAGTCTCCTGCTGTTTCCTTATCTCGGGAGCGAATTCGTGCCCACGCTCAGGGAAGGCACGTTCCAGATTCGCTCGACACTGCCTCCTGGAGCCAGTCTGGAATCCGCCATCAAATATGGCAAACGGGTCCAGTCCGTTGTAGATGAATTCCCAGAGGTCACCGGCACCTATGCCCGGATCGGTCGCGCCGAAGTGGGTGGCGATCCAGAACCTGTGAACGTTGTGGCGACGCTCGTCAATCTGAAGCCCCTGGATCAGTGGCGAGAGGACGTGAGCTATGAGGATCTCCAAAGCAGGATTGCAGAGGCTTTGGATGAGCGGGTTCCCGGGCTTGCCAACAATCTGTCCCAACCGATTCAGCTTCGAACCGACGAACTCCTGTCAGGCGTTCAGGCGCAACTGGTTGCCAGCATTTTCGGCGACGACCTGGACGAGTTGGGCCGGATCGGCAGGGAAGTGGCGGCACTGGCGCAAGAGGTGCCTGGTGCAACGGACGTCCGCGCTCAGCAGAGTGCGGGTAAAAAACAGATCGTTATTCGCCCCGACCGTGAAGTGCTGGCGCAGTTCGGCATCAGCATCGATAACCTGATGAGTACGGTTGAAACAGGTATTGGCGGTAAAGGTGCCGGGCTGGTCTTCGACGGTGTCCGGCGATTTGAGATTTTCGCCCGGCTGCAAGAGTCCTATCGCGGGTCCATCGATGAAATCAGGAGGCTTCCCCTCAGGGGCAACAGTGGCGAACTTATCCCGCTTTCACGGGTGGCCGATGTTGATATGTACTCGGGTCCCAAGAAAATTTCACGCTCCAATGCCAGTCGCCGTCAGTATGTGCAAATGAACGTACGTGGTCGCGATATGGGCGGCGTTGTTCAGGATTTGCGCAAGCGGATCGAGGAGCAAGTAGATATGCCGCCGGGGTATTTCGTGGAGTTTGGCGGTCAGTTTGAGAACCAGGAAAGGGCCATGGCTCGGCTGGCGATTGTTGTGCCTATTACCCTGGCGCTTATTTTCCTGCTTCTCTTTTCGGCATTCAGCAGTCTGCGCTATGCAGCGCTGATCTTCATGAATGTGCCCTTTGCGGTTACCGGTGGCATTGTCGCGCTGTTTGTGACGGGGCTTTACCTCTCCGTGCCGGCTGCCGTGGGATTCATCGCGGTGTTTGGTGTGGCCGTACTGAACGGCGTGGTGATGGTGAGTTACATCAACCAGTTGCGGGACGAAGGCTACGACGTCATTGAGGCGGTCAAGCTTGGAGCACAGCGTCGTTTGCGGCCGGTTCTGATGACAGCCTCGGTGGCTATTCTGGGGCTGATTCCCCTGTTGCTGGCCGACGGTATTGGTTCCAATGTCCAGCGGCCACTGGCAACGGTTGTGGTTGGCGGTCTGATCACCTCAACGCTGCTGACGCTGGTGGTATTGCCCAGTGTGTATCAGTGGTTTGCATCCGAACGTCGTGACGTTGAAGTCTGATAGTCAGGAGAAGGTTTATGTATGAAATAAAGGCTTATGTCAGAGAGGTTATGGCGGAGCATGTGGTTGATGCTCTGGCCAAAGTCAAGGGAGTGGCAAGCATTGCCGTCGTGTCTCTCAACGAATTTGGTCATCTGGTCGGCGATGAGTCGCCTCTGGAGAAAGTGAAGATGGTCAAGCTGGAAGTAGATGTAGCGACCGAAACTGTTGCCGATGAAGTTGTGGACATCATTGTGCGAACGAGCAGGACCCGGGATGGACACCCGGGGGATGGCAAGGTACTTGTATCCCGCCTGGTCCGGGCTGTTCGCATCGAGGATGGTGCGGCCAACGAAAGCGCACTCCAACCCACTTCAAGCTAGTTCTTTTTAAGCTGGATGGTGGCATCGCGGCTGTGCTGGTCGCGCGAGCCGCCATCCGGTTATTCGTCAGAAATTGACGCTTACCCCCAATGAGGTGGTGCGTGGCAGGTTTGCCATGGCGCCATCGGGCAAACGTGAGACAATTTGCTGCTCATCGAACAGGTTGTCCACTTTCAGGAAGACATCGGCACTGGCGGTCAGTGCGTAGCGGCTGATGAAATCGACCAGGAACAGGGACTCGGTCTCGTCCAGTTTCGTGGCGGTGTTGTTGCATCCCGCGCTGACACACATCTCATCGGTGTAGGTTGCCACAAGGTAGTTGTCCCAGCCACTCGGATGTTCCATGCCTGTTCGGAAGCTCATCTGGTTTTCAGGTACGTCCTTGAGCTGCTGACCTTTTTTCAGGCCCGAGGCGGCATTGTCCTTGCTGATTTCCGCCTGGGTAAAGGTGTAGGTAAGGCTGACCGGAAGGTAGAACTCGCCCGCCCGGGTGCCGGTCTGGAGCTGAAACTCAACACCGGCAATTTCGGCCTCGCCGGTTACGAAACTGCCGGAGGTGGCGCCATTGCTGCACGGCGAGCCCACGGAACAGTTTTCGGCCTTGTTGGAGAAGTCGCTGTAGAAGCCGATCATTTCCGCGAAGAACGCATTGCCAAAGTACCGGAGGCCGGCCTCCCAGTTCTTGCTGGTTTCCGGCTCTTCGTTTGCCGTGGCACCACCCCCGAGAGGGGAGAAACCCCGGTGCACACCCCCTAGAACCTGCCAGCTTTGGGACAGGTCATAGGTAAACGAAGCGCCGGGCAGGAGTTCAGCACTGTCATTGGCGCGGGTGCTGTCGACGGTTGTGCGGCCGGGATCCGCGTATTGGGTGCGACCGGTTTTCACATCCTCGTAGCGCAGGGCGAGGTTAACGCTGAGCTTGTCCGTCGCCTGCCAGGTGTCGAGCGCCCAGAAGCTCAGGGCTTCGCCGGTCTCAAAGCGATTATTGCTGCCCGTGGGGGCGACAGTGTTCTGGAACACCAGAGAGCCGTTGACCTGGTCATAAACATCGACCGGCTGGAAACGATCCATTTCATCTTCGTGGTAGCGGGCGCCGAAATCAAACTGGTGGCTGCCCATGTCGACATCAAAGTTTACCTGCACGCCCTCGGACAGGTAGTCCCTGGCGTTGTTTTTGTAATCCAGGCCGCTGGCGTCAACTGTGCCGTCCAGAATACCCTGGGCATTGGCGTCGCCGCCGTTTGCCGAGTCGATGATGCTTCCGCCGCCGCTGAGCTTGAACCAGTTCCGCTTGAAGTCGTTGCGATAGAGGGTGGCCGTGCTGCTTACGGTATTACTCCAGTCGAACTGATGGGTCAGGCTGATACCGGAGTGGGTATTGTTCATCTGGTCGATGCTGGACAACCCGTAACGCCGGTTCGGATCCTGGCTGAAGTCCGCATCGGTCAGGCCGAGGTAACTGGAGTTGGAGGTTTCTTCGGAGTATTGCAGCTTGGCGGTCACGCTCTGGCGCTCTCCCTGCCAGCGCAGCTTGCCGACATAGTCTTCGATATCAAAGCCGGTATCGCGGTTACTGCGGTCAATCTCCTTGAAGCCTTTCGCAGAGCGCTGGACGGTCTCGAGCAGGTAGCCCCAGTCGCCAGCCGTGTCACCATAGGTTATATGAACGTCGGTGGAGCCGCGGTCGTTGGTGACGGTCTCAATATAGCCCTGCCGCTGATCGGGAATGGGTGTGGAAATCAGGTTGACGACACCACCGGTGGTTTGCGGGCCATAGCGCAGCAGCGAGGCACCCTTAAGCACTTCCAGCGAGGACATCCGCTTCAGCGTCGGGAAATAATAGGCGGCCGGATTGGAATAGGGCGCCGGTGCGATAAGAATGCCATCTTCCATCAGGGTGACATTGCTGCTGCGCTCGGCCGTGGCGCCGCGGATGCCGATGTTAGGGCGCAGACCAAGACCTTCCTCTTCCCGCACATAGACACCCGGAACGGTTTTCAGTACCTGGTTGATGTCGGTCTCAACTTCGGTTTTCATCTGCTGCTCACCAACAACGTAGCCTGACCCTGGCAAGGTCTGGGCGGCAGAAGCATCGCCAATGATTTCCATGGGTTCAAGCATCTGGGGCTGCTCATCCCCGGCGGCCCAGTTCAGACCTGGGGCAAGGCTAATTGCCACGGCCAGTGATAGTCGGGAAGGTTTAAACATGTGGTTATTCTCCGTATCCTTTGCGAGTTTAATGTAAATACAAATCATTCTAATTCAGATGACGCAACTTTACGGCTCTGTAACTATCGAGTCAATAGTCAATGCTCATGGTGCGGGAGGGTGTCACCAGGCTGAAAACGGTTAACAACCTCTTCCTGATTACTCGGTCTGAGGGTGATGCCGTAAGCCATGCTGGCGCCCCGGTTCAAAACACGGCAGGTCAAAAGCTTCTATCGCGCAGACCCTAGGCGATTTTTCTAAAATAAGCTGCAAATTCAAACTCATTTCAAAGTTTGCGCTTACTATTTCGACGATTTCCTACCTCGCCACGGGCGCCTTACGCCCATGATTTTTGGCTACTAATCGCTTCGGGAGAACGATGATGAAGGCAAGCAAGCACTCGCCTCGGGCGTTGCTGTGTTCAGTACTATTGTCCATTCCTCTGTTAGGTCAAGCGGAGACTGTTAATTGGGCGAGTTGGCTCGCTGGCCAGATAAGCAAGCACCCGGAGGTACTGGCTGCGACGGAGCAGGCGGCAGCGCGGAATGAGGACGCTGACGCAAGCGAACAACCGCTGTATAACCCGGAGTTGTCCGTGGGAGCAGACAGAACGGGCAGTGAGAATAACTTTGAGGCAGGGCTGTCACAAACGATCGATTGGTCTGATCAGCAGGGTGCATTAAAGGATAAGGCAAAGCTGATCAGGCTTTCTGCGCAAGCTGGCTTGAGCGACGCAGTTCTGACACAAACGTCCAAATCATTGTCTGCGCTTGTCGAGTGGCGCGCCACTAAGCTGTTTGAAGAAATTGCTGAATCCCAACAGCAGCGCCTGGATGCCTTGCTGGACCAGGTTGAACAGCGCCAGCAGGCAGGCGATCTGGGGCGTGCCGACGCAGAGCTTCTGTTTTTAAACCTATCCCGTCAGTTGAGCGAAGTCGCCCAGGCAAAGGCCGCAGTTGATCGTGCAGAAACTCAGGTTAGAGAACGTTTGCCGGACTGGAGTCCTCAGAATGGGGGAATCCCCGAGTATATCTGGCCAGCGCTGCAGTCCCAGATTGGTGATGCTGAACTGCTGGCACACCCTTCAATTGCAGTCGCTCGGGCCGAGTGGCAGGTGTTGAGAAGTGAGGCAGAGGTTGCCAGACGCAAAGCCACAGCATCGCCGACAGTAGGGCTGAGCGGAGGGCGTGACGGCGGCGAGAACGTGGTTGGCCTGACATTCTCGATCCCTCTGAACGTCCGTAATAACTACAGCGCTGAAATCCAGGCTGCGAATCGACGGGCTCTGGAGGCCGAAGCGCGGTTTCAGGCGCTCTACCGGAAACAACAATATGACCTGGCAGGCGCTCGCGCTTCCTGGAAGCGATACGACAAGCAACTTCGTCGATGGAAAGAACTATCCCAGGGGCGTGTACAGCGAAGTGCCGATTTGCTTGAGAAGCAGTGGAAGGTCGGCGACCTCTCCACCTCTGAGTATCTCCAGGCGCTGGGCCAGCGCGCGGAGAGCCTGAAAACCGGTATTGAACTGGAAAAGCTGGCGCAGCTGGGCCTGATTGAGCTCTTGAGCCAGTCTGGCGAACTAATCACCCCCTTCCAATAGTATTCTGGAAACTGGATATTCATCATGAAAAAAGCTCTGATTTCAGTATTTGTATTGACGCTGTTTATAGCCCCCCCCTCACTGGTACAGGCCGAGGAAGATGCTCATAGGGAGGCGGGCCATGATCATGCCGCCGGTGGCGACGATCATCGAGAAGGCACCGGTGACGAGGGTGAGCATGAGGGCGGGCATGCTGAAGAACGTGAGCATGAAGAGGAAGAAGATCATGGCCACGAAGAGGAGAGCGATGGTGGTCATGAAGAAGCAACCTCCGCAAGCATCAATACCAAACAGAAAGAGCTCGCCGGCATTGAAGTAGCAACCCTCGAGAGCAAGCGCGTTGACTATGAAATCTACGCTCCCGGTGAGCTGCTGACCAACGGCTATACCAGCTATCACGTGTCTCCCCGGGTTGCCTCGGTGGTGTTGAGACGTCACGTGGAACTGGGTGAGCACATAATCAAAGGCCAGCCGCTGGTAACCCTGTTCAGTGAGACGGTGGCACAGGCGCAGGCTGATTACAGGAAAGCTTTTCCTGAATGGGAGCGAATCAGCGGGCTGGGTCGTTCCGTGGTTGGTGATCAACGGTTTAATACCGCGAAAGCCAATATTGAAGCGGCGAGGGCGACTCTGCTTGCTTATGGGCTAAACGATGATGACATTGGTGCGTTGAAGGCCAGCGGCGTGGGTAGTCTCGGTGAATATACGCTCAGGGCTCGCGTGGACGGTGCAGTGCTGACCGATGAGTTTGAGCAAGGACAAAGAGTTGAGGCAGGCCAACCGCTGGTGACTCTGGCTAATGAAAGCGAACTTTGGGTAGAGGCTCACCTGCCGGCAAACTCCGATATTGTCCTTAAGCAAGGAGCCGAAGCGGAAGTAAGAATTGCAGGCCGTGTCGCTGTGGCAACGGTATCACAGGAAGCTCATACCATTGACGCTGTGACCCGCACGCGGATTGTTCGGTTGGAGCTGGACAATCCTGAAGATCGTTTCCATCCCGGAATGTTTGCAGATGTGTATTTCCTTTTTAAAACCACGGAGCCGGTGCTTGCGGTGCCGGAGAGTGCGTTGATGCGAGGCGCCGATGGCGACTGGACGGTCTATGTGGAAGAGGCTGAAGGGGAGTATGAGCCTGTGGAAGTGGAACTGGGGCGCTCAATTGGCGGACTCCGTGAAATTTCCGGCCTGACTGCAGGCGAACGGATTGTTTCTCGGGGTGCATTTTTTGTGGCCTCTGAAATTGCCAAAGGCGGCTTTGATCCACACAACCACTGATTCCGGGAGCCATTATGTTCAACCGAGTTGTCGACTGGGCGGTTCAGAACCGCCTGTTGGTTCTTATTGCGCTTGCAGTGCTTATCGCCACGGCCGCGTTTCAGATCCCAAAACTGAATCTTGATGCCTTCCCTGACGTTACAAACGTCCAGGTCGCTGTTAATACAGAGGCGCCCGGACTTGCGGCTGAGGAAGTCGAGCAACTGATCACCTATCCCATTGAAGCGGTGATGTATGCGTTGCCGGATGTTGAGGAGGTTCGGTCCATCTCCAAAACCGGGTTGTCCGGTGTCACGGTGGTCTTTAAAGAGGGCACGGATATCTATTTCGCGCGCCAACTGGTGTTCGAACGTTTGCAGGCCGCGCGGGAGCTGATTCCGGATGGCGTTGGGGTGCCTGAAATGGGACCGAATACGTCCGGTCTTGGCCAGGTCTACCAGTACTTGCTGATCGCGGACCCGGATTCGGGGTACGACGCAATGGAACTGCGCAGCCTGCATGACTGGCTGGTCAAACTTTTGCTGATACCGGCTGAGGGGGTAACAGAGATCTTGTCGTTTGGGGGAGAGGTCCGCCAGTACCAGGTGAACCTCAATCCGGCTCGAATGCTGTCCTATGACTTATCACAGAACGACGTCATGGAAGCCCTGGAGAACAACAACTCCAATGTCGGCGGTTGGTATATGGGCCGCGGACAGGAACAGTTGGTTATTCGGGGTATGGGCTGGCTGGGTAATGGCGAGCAGGGCCTGGAGCAGATCCGTCAGGTGCCCGTTAAAACCAGTGACGGCATCACAGTAACCGTGGACGATGTCGCTCAGGTGGGACTTGGCACTGAAATTCGCCAGGGTGCGGTGACCATGACCCGGAAGGATGAAGATGGTCAGGTGGAACAACTGGGTGAAGTGGTTTCTGGCATTGTACTCAAACGAATGGGGGCCAACACCAAAGCCACCATCGACGGCATCGAGGCCCGCATTGATCGCATAAACCAGGCGCTTCCGAGTGGGGTTCGTTTTGAGCCCTACTACAACCAGGCGGATCTGGTGACCAAAGCGGTAGAAACGGTGACCAATGCGCTTCTGTTGGCTTTTGTGTTTATTGCGATCGTGCTTGCACTGTTCCTGATGAATTTGCGGGCAACAACGCTCGTGCTGCTTTCAATACCGATTTCCATCGGTATTGCGCTGATGATCATGGCCTGGTTCGGCCTCTCGGCCAACCTGATGTCTCTTGGCGGTATTGCTGTGGCAATCGGCATGCTGGTGGATGGCTCTGTTGTTATGGTTGAGAACATGTTCAAGCATCTGACCCATCCCGATGCTGAGCATGACGCCCACCGGGACGAGTTGGTTGAAAATGACCCCGATCCATTGGACGCGTCACACGATGATCATGGCATTGCGCTTCGTCTCCAGGAAGCCGGTCGGGAAGTGGCCCGGCCCATCTTTTTCGCGACGGCGATTATCCTGGTTGTTTTTATGCCTCTGTTCAGTTTTGAAGGTGTGGAAGCCAAGCTTTTCCAGCCAATGGCAATCAGCATCATGCTGGCCATCGTTTCCGCTGTGATCGTCGCTCTGATCGTTGTGCCTGCGTTGGCTTCGTTTGTGTTTCGCAAGGGTATCAGGGAGCGGGAAAGCTTCGTTTTAAAACCTCTTGAGAAGCTTTATCGCCAGGGCCTTGACTGGTCGCTGAAACACACCCGATCTGTTGTCGGTGCTGCCGCTGTTCTTGTGGTGCTGGCGGCCCTGGTCGTGCCTCGACTCGGCACTGAGTTTGTCCCTGAACTGGAAGAAGGGACGATCAACCTCCGGGTGACGCTGGCCCCTTCATCAAGCCTTGATACGGCGATTGAAGTTGCGCCAAAACTGGAAGCCATGTTGATGGAATTTCCAGAAGTGACTTACGCTCTGTCCCGGGCTGGTCGAGCAGAAATAGGCGGCGATCCGGAGCCCGTAAACAACATAGAGATCTATATCGGCTTAAAACCAACTTCGGAATGGACCAGCGCCAGTAATCGCTATGAATTGCAGGCCCTGTTTGAGGAGAAGCTCGAACAGCACCCGGGGCTACTGTTTAACTTTTCTCAGCCTATCGCGACTCGGGTTGATGAATTGTTGTCAGGTGTTCGTGCGCAGTTGGCCATCAAACTCTTTGGCCCGGATCTCGATGTATTGGCGGAGAAAGGCCAGCAGATCGAAGCGGCGGTCCGAACAGTACAGGGAACACGAGACGTGGCCATGGAGCAGATTGCCGGTGAAGCGCAGTTGGTGGTTCAGCCTAACCGTCAGGCACTTTCCCGATACGGACTTGCCGTGTCTGATGTGATGAGTGTCGTCCGGGATGGGCTGGGTGGTGCCGCTGCGGGCCAGATCATTAATGGGAATGAGCGGTACGATATCTATGTGCGTCTGGCGAAACGTTTTCGGGAAGACCGGGATGCCATTGCCGATCTCAGGTTACAGGCGCCGTCCGGGGCCTGGGTGAGACTCGGTGATGTGGCTGATGTGTCTATTGAATCCGGCCCGCCTCAGGTCCGCCGCGACGACGTCCAGCGCCGTGTGGTCATTCAGTCCAATGTGCAGGGTCGTGATATGGGCAGCGTGGTTGCCGATATTCAGGATACCATCGCGTCAGAAGTAAACCTTCCCCCCGGCTATTCGGTGGATATTGGTGGTCAGTTTGAAAACCAGCAGCGAGCTCAGAAGCGATTGACCATTGTGGTACCTGTATCTCTGGGGCTGATTGCGCTGTTGCTCTACTTTGCTTTCAGTTCGGTTGGCCAAGCGCTGTTGATTCTGGTCAACGTGCCGCTTGCCGTTATTGGTGGCGTCTTTTCACTCTGGATCTCCGGTCAGTATCTTTCAGTGCCCAGTTCCGTTGGATTCATCACACTGTTTGGTGTGGCGGTGCTTAACGGGGTCGTTATGGTCGAAAGCATCAATCAGCGAATACAGGATGGGTTGAATGTGGATACCGCGGTGTTTGAAGGTGCCGTCTCCCGTTTACGTCCTGTTTTGATGACAGCAATAACCTCGGCGCTCGGTTTGATACCGATGCTATTGTCGACGGGTGTGGGGGCGGAAATCCAGAAGCCGCTGGCCAGCGTGATTGTTGGTGGTCTCGTGACTGCGACTTTCCTAACCCTTTTTGTTTTACCGGCCTTATTCAAGTACTTCTCAAAGGCAAAACTCGAGGATATACAACGGTAGAAGGGAGCTGGAAATACACAGTTGTTGTCGCGAGCAGGGGTATTCCCGCCGTCTATAGCGGGGAGGGGGATTTATGGTTGTTGCTCTACTCTGGGAAAGGAAGCATAACTGTAATTCTGGCGCCCCCTGTTTCTGAGGATCCAATGTTCATCTGTCCGAAATTGTCTTCTAGTATTTCGGACACGATGGACAGCCCCAGTCCAAACCCAGAAACGGTTTCGTCAAGCCGGGAACCTCTATCCATCACTTTCGAGGCCGCTTCTGGATCAATCCCAGGGCCGTCGTCTGCCACCTCAATCGTTAGCCCGGAAGCGGTCTGGCTAATTGAAACGTCAACCTCCGCCTGACTCCACTTCCCGCCGTTTTCGAGCAGGTTACCGAATAACTCTGATAGGTCCTGACGCTCCATCGGCCAACTGAAGTTATTCGGCAAGAATGTATTGATACGAAAACTCTTGTCGGGAAAGATTTTTTCCATGACAGAAATGACGTTCTTCGCTATTTCGACCGGCAAGCATGTTTGCCCCATCTGCCTGCCAGATATATCTGCCCTGCTCATGCGGTAGTTCAAGGACCGGCTTAGATCCTTTAGGTTGGAGGTCATGAACTCTATGTCGTCGCGGGAGGGAGGTAACGAACCAGTGTCTGACAGGATTGCGAGATTGGCAGAGATTGAGGTCTTTACCATGTGAGAAAGATCAGAATTGAGGCGGCGATGGCGGTCAAGCCGACGACTTGCTAGTTCAAGTAGATTATTGAACTGTTTGATCAGCGGGCTGAACTCCTTTGGTGCGTCAGGATTCAACCGAGGTTGTTTGCCAGATTGCAGCCGTCTCATGTCGTCCTTGATGTGTTCGATCGGTTTCAAGGCCAGGTAAGTAGTAATGCCTACCAGGGCCAAGAGAACAACGAGTAACAATGCGGAGGCGGCAAGCAAGGTCATGTGAGCCCCAATGGATCGCTCAGCGAGTCCACTTTCCATTTCCAGGATGGTGATTGACGAAAGCGAACTATCAATTCCGACACCACGTTTTAATCCGAGAAGGCCATCTGCACCGTGGGATATTTCGACAAAGCCCGCCGGCTTTTCTAAAACCATACGCAACTTCGTTTGATTTAGGTTGTTACTGGCAATGACGCTTCCATCTTTCATTTCAATGATGAGGGCGTGTTCCAGTAGCAATTGGAATCGATCGATCATGCTGTCGATCTCGTCGGCCGTCGGCATTTCGTTTGCAATGATGGTTTGAAAACTCTCCACTTCTTTGTCGAGGCGATGTTTTCTGGACTCGTTCGAAAGCTGCTCTATCACATAGGTGTGTGAGAAAAAAATAAGTAGAAAATACAAGAGGCTAAAAAATATGCCATATTGGAGTGCAGTTTTTCGGATACTTTTCTGCGCTGTCATGATGGTGCTTTGTCGATTGAGCGGAAGGCTTCAGTTGAAGGCACATAGAGGCGTTTGGGTCTGAAAGCATAGATGGAATCGAGGCTTGCGGCAATGGGTGCGAGCCTGAGGGAGGGCGGCTCTGGTCTTCAGATAGGTCTGGCTTGGTCTTATCATTCTTAGGCATTTGAATAACTTGGTTTAGTGTCATCAAAGCTGACCTGAATGGCTTTTGAGCTAGGGGTAAACGCTGAGAAAACGTTTCATCAGCATAGATTTTCAAGTGTGTTTAAAGTTTCGATGTTCTACTAAGCATCTAGGGCCATTGAATTTCGCTGGTCTAATTGGAATAAATATCGGAGCCGTTTTATGAAGAAAGTATCCATGATTCTAGTAGCTTCTTTCCTGGCAAGTGGTGCTTCAATAGCCCTCGCAGGAGGGCAAGCGGACAGATACAACGAGGCAAGAAGCTATCCTAATAAAAGCATAGATGAACGTTCCTCCCAGTATCGTGTGGAAGAGAGCGAGACCGTCAAAAAACTGAAGGAAGAACATAGAGTGATGAAAGAGTTGATTGGAGACCTCTTGAAAAAACATTAACTTTTATCGTTATTTATCTGGGGCCAAGCTGGCAATTGCGGGGCTCCAGTATTCATTTAATAATACGTTTTACTCCAAAACCGGAGTAAGTGGCGCTTTAAGTCAATAAAACTCAAAAGCAGTGCAGAATGCAAAAGGTTAGCGATTAGCATTCTCTACTACAACCAAGAGAGTTCTGTCTTTGCAGTAGTTTTCATGACCAAATAATACTCTCCTCTATATTATTCTCAGAGAATCATATTCAATCTCCAATCTCCAATCTCAAATGTTGACGTTATAAATAATTTTATTTTAATCCCTGTTTTTTCAAAGCTTCGCTTCTACTTGGTGCGTTTGTTTGTAATTGCACTATCGTTGTGCAATGTGAAAATTGGGGTTTTATATTTTATCGTATGAAACAAGCAAATATTTACGAAATTGTTTTATCAGGGCCCTCATGTAGCAACGTTCGTGCATAGTGAAATGTATTTAAAAGCTGGCATCAAAAGTGCATATTTTTAGGTGCGTTATTTATTACGCAAATAACTAAGCTGTCAAAATTGAAGGTAAACACGATGAAAAGACGTATCTCGACTAAAGATTGTTTGCTAAGTGTTGGTTTGCTCGTAACCCTCCAAGCGGTCCCGTTAATTGCCAGCGCAGATGTTAGTGCCAATTTAGGCATAACAAGCAATTACTTATTTCGCGGTGTGACACAAACAGATGGCTCAACAGCGACCCAAGGTGGGCTTGACTACGAACATGCATCGGGGCTTTATGTTGGCGGCTGGGGCTCCAATGTGGATTTCGGCGATGGGACGAGCTACGAGCTTGATCTCTATGCTGGCTTCTCCGGTGCAATCGAGGATGTCGGTTACGATGTTGGGTACATTTATTACTCTTACCCTGATGCTCCTGAATCTATTGACTTTGGCGAAATATACGGAGAGTTGAGTTACAGCATTGCATCTATTGGTGTGGCTTACACAGCAAACAGCGACGTAAGCGGCGAGGGGCTGTTCGTTCAAGGCGATATCTATTATTACGCATCTGTTGATGTGCCGCTGGAAGACGATTTCAGCACAGGTGTTTTGATTGGTTATTATGATTTCACTGATGATAGCAAGGCGTCTGTTGGTGATGCGAGTTATGGGCATGCAGCTGTTAATGTCACCAAAGATATTGGGAGCTTCGGAGCTTTCAGTGTCAATCTGGAATACGCTGATATTGAGTCAAGCAATGCACTTGGTTCGGTCAATTCGAACGACCCAAAGTTATGGTTGGGCTGGACTAAGGCATTTTGAGCGCCTTGGTATGTTTTTGCCATAATGGTTAATTTTTAAAAAAGCTGGCCCGGTTTATGGGCCAGCACAGTTTGTCGATGAGCTCTGATGCTTTGGAGAAATTCATATACTTAGAAGTAAAGCTATTTAGATTTCAACTTCTTTTTTAAAGAGGATCTCGCGCAAAGAAGTAACCTTGACCTCTCAACGTTTTTATTCTTTTTTTTCCGAGTATCTTCCTGAGTCTAGCTATGTATACTTGGACGACATTTCTGGTTGGGCATCTTTCGATATTATAGAGTGATTCAACAAGTTCGTCCTGAGAGAAGACCCTGTCAGGAGATCGAAGAAAGCATTGTAAAAGGCGGTACTCTGTTGCGGTTAGTCTGAACTCGTTATGATCGGGAGTTGTAAGGGTTCTGTAGGTTTCATTAAGTTGGAAACCATCAACAATGATTTTATCAGTTACTCGTCCGTCCTTTCTTCTTATTATAGCGCTAAGTCTAGCTTTCAGTTCATCAAATTCAAATGGTTTGGGAAGATAGTCGTCTGCCCCGGCATTTAAACCCTCAACTCTCTCTGTCCAGTTGGAGCGGGCAGTTAAAATAAGAATAGCCTCATCTTTGCCATAGCTCCTCCACTTCTGCATCAAAGAAAGTCCGTTTTCGTCAGGCAGCCCAATATCGAGTATGATCGCCTGGTAACTGCTCGTCTCTACAAAAAAGTTGGCCTCTTTGCCATTTTGGGCTACATCGACAGTAAAGTTTTGCTTCGTAAGCCAGCCAGAGATTTTTTCTGCGAGTACCGCGTTGTCCTCGACAATAAGAACTTTCATCTATAGGCGCCATTTTTGAAAGTTGGATGATTTTTGGCCATCATCCACCTCGTGTGCAATTGAAAAACAACTCAGAAATCGAGCTTCGAGCTGAGAGGTAGTTGAACAGGTCAAGCTGAATCTAGCCTGAAAATAACATTACTTTTAGGACAGGTTGTTAATCGACGAGGCATGGCTTCAGGCAAATTGGTCCTGCACCGTTGATCGTGATTGGTTACAAATCGAATTATCAAAGATGCAGATTTCGAGGGCGTAGATCAAAGAGTGCGGCAGGCGCTTTCCGATCATGGCTTCGGGATACTGACGGAAATTGACGTCAAAGCCACGATGAAGAAGAAGCTGGATAAGGAAATGGCCCGCCTACCGGATTCTAGGAGCTTGCAATCCGGTTATGGCCTGGGAGGCAATCGGTGTGGAGCCTCCCGTGGGTGCCATGCTGCCTTTCAACGTTATTCTTCGTGAGGTTTCGGAGGGCATTGAGGTAAGTGCAGTGGATCCGGTGGCTTCCATGTCCGCCATTGATAATGAAGATCTCAAGCAGGTTGCCGGGAAAGTCAGGGATATGCTTTCTGAAGTCGTTCAGGCGATCTGATTGTCTTAACACGAAGAGGAATCTGTTATCGACCCGAAGCCATAAAAACCTCCCGGCATATTTGAGCCGGGAGTTTTTTTTATCTACTAGCCCAGATCCCCCAGAACCGGAAAGGTAGATAGCATCCACGAAGCAAAGCGGGTCATCTGGCCGGTTAACACCATCACGCCCATGATCACCAGCCCCAGCCCCGCCACTGCCCTCAGTGGTCTGCTCCAACGACTGAACCCTCGCATCCGCTCGCGAAAGTGCTCGATGAACAGTGCGGTTCCAAGGAATGGCAGCGCCAGACCCAGCGAATACACCGCAAGATACAGCATGCCCGTTTCCGCGTTGGCATGGGTTGAACTGAGTGCCAGTATGGCTCCGAGTATGGGGCCGATACACGGCGTCCAGCCGACGGCGAATGCCACCCCCAGCACGAAAGCGGCGGTCGGTCGCCCGCCCTCCAGCGTATGCCCTAGACGCCAGTCCCGTTGCAGGGCTGGCATGCTCCACCAGCTCAGCATGAACAGGCCCATGAGAATAATCAGTACGCCGGCCACCAGATTGGCTTCCTGACGGTAGGCCATCAGCCATTGCCCCAGAAGGCTTGCGCTTGCGCCCAGGGCAACAAACACCAGGCTGAAGCCGAGCACAAAACAGACACTCAGCCACAGGGCTTTGAGCCGATTCGAGGCCTCGGTTACGGCACCACCGGTAACCACGGACAAGTAGCCCGGAACCAGTGGCAGGGTGCAGGGTGAGAAGAAGGACACCAGGCCGCCGAGAAAAGCGGCCAGGGTGCCCCAGGTTGCAAGGTCTGGCATTCAGAATCTCCAGAATCCGTGGTATTCCTTGCCGTTGGCAGGGACTGGTCTCAGTAATCGCTGTGTTCGCGGAATACGGTGGATTCAATCGGTCGATGCAACACACTCCGCGAAGCGCTCTGCTGGCGTTTCATAATCCAGTGTCTTTCTTGGCCTGGTGTTTAGCTGTCGAGCTATTTCATCAAGCTCTGCCTGTGAGTGTA
>Ga0208299_1000028_pt1 | contig 152957 bp, 152 predicted proteins | sample 15_taG_FD_184089 | JGI IMG/M metagenome (GOLD analysis project Ga0208299, IMG submission 184089) | Marine viral communities from the Subarctic Pacific Ocean - 15_ETSP_OMZ_AT15312 metaG (SPAdes) (version 2) | ecosystem: Environmental > Aquatic > Marine > Oceanic | place: Pacific Ocean... | reverse complement strand
GTTGAAGCTGTTGAAGCTGTTGAAGCTGTTGAAGCTGTTGAAGCTGTTGAAGCTGTTGAAGCTGTTGAAGCTGTTGAAGCTGTTGAAGCTGTTGAAGCTGTTGAAGCTAAGCCGATTGTTAAAAAACCAATTGTTAAAAAACCAATTGCTAAAAAGGTTCAACGTGGAAAAGTGAAACCAAGAACAACCCCTAGGGCTCGGAAGGCAAATCCAGATCAGACAGAATAGGCAATAATTTTCTTTTTATATTCTTCTCTATTTGGCAAACTCTCATTCGTGTTAACCCAAATACATCACCAATTTGTTCCAAGGTCATTCCCTTGTGTTGGTTCGTTGCAATCAACGCACAATTGTGAGAAGAATCATGATCTATCCAATATTTACAAGAAGACTCTTTACAATCTGACTTATATCGTTCTCTCGCAGAAAAACAGGTATCACCTTCAACAATTTTTTCATCCATTTATTATCTTAACAAATGGATGAAAAAAAGTACAGTAAATAAATGAGGTTACATTGAAAAAAACATTTTGCCTAGATACTAATGTCTTACTTTACGATCCGAGATCAATTTTTTCTTTTGGCGATAATGACGTAATTATCCCCCTTGTTGTACTAGAAGAACTAGATAAACAGAAAACGAGACAAGACGAAGTTGGAAAAAATGCAAGAACGACCAACAGAATCTTAGATGATCTAAGAACGAAGGGGAATCTTTCTTCTGGCATTAAACTTGATTCTGGTGGCACTTTAAAAATTGTCACTAAAAACTTTAGTGATGACATTATTCCTCCAGAGCTTGATGGTGGGAAGAATGATAATCTTATTATCTCGCATGCGCTAGAGATAAGCAAGAAAATAAATGGAGTATTTCTAATAACGAAAGATATTAGTATGCGTCTTAAGTGTGACGCTCTGGGTGTTCCATGTGAAGATTATCTAAAGCATAGAGTCGCTGGTGGTGCTGAGCAGATATTTGGCGGTCTACAAGTCATTCTGACTTCAGGTAATAATATCGATAAGTTTTATGCTTCTAGTGAGTTAAAAGTTGAATCTATAGAAAATTGTCCTGAGCTTTTGCCTAATGAATTTGTTGTGCTGAAGAATCATGACGGGTCCTCAGGATCAGCTTTGGCAAGAAATCGTGGTAACATGCTAAAGCCTCTCGTATATAATAATAGAGAATTCTGGGGAATAAAGCCAAAGAATAAAGAGCAAACATTCGCGACAGATATTCTATTAGACGCTGGTGTCGACTTAGTATCGTTGATTGGACCTGCAGGTACTGGTAAAACGCTTCTTGCTTTGGCAGCCGGCTTAGAACAAACACTCGAAAAGGGCATTTATAAAAAACTTATCGTTAGCAAGCCAGTCATCCCCGTCGGAAAAGATATCGGCTACTTACCCGGTACCAAAGAAGAAAAAATGGCTCCCTGGATTCAACCCATTCGTGACAACCTAGAATTCCTCATAGGAAGTGAACAAAACGATACACTAAATATGTTGTTTGAACAAGGGACAATTGAAGTTGAGGCTATGACGTATATTAGAGGAAGATCCATTCCAAAAGCGTTTATCATAATCGATGAAGCACAGAACCTTTCAGTGCATGAACTAAAGACAATAATAACACGATGTGCTGAGGGTACTAAAATTGTCTTGACAGGTGATATTGACCAGATTGATAACAATCTTATTGATGCTGTAAGTAATGGTTTAACGTATGCAGTAGAGAAATTTAAGCATTATGACATTGCTGGTCATATTACAATGCTTAAGGGCGAAAGATCAAGACTAGCTTCACTAGCTGCAGAGATCTTATAGAATAAAAAAAGTTAACTTTGTGAGCTCCTGATTAAACATTTTAATAATAGGCATTAATATAAAAATGGATCTGGTTTGTCCGGAAACAAGGAAATATTCAATGTCTTTTATTAATTTAGGGGCTTCACTCTTTAACTCTATTACTATACCTAATAATATTGATGTAGTCTTTGTCTCTGATAATTTTATAGATGATTATTCTGGTGGTGCAGAACTTACTAGTGAAGCTTTAATAACATCTAGCCCATTTAATGTTTTTAAGTTAAAATCTAGTGATGTTAGTCTTAAGTTATTAGAATCAGGGCATAAACTTTTCTGGATCTTTGGAAATTATTCTAATCTAGATATAAACTTAATTCCTAGTATCTGTGCAAACATAAATTTTTCTATTATAGAATATGATTATAAGTACTGTAAATATAGATCAATAGAAAAGCACGCAGAAATAGAACAAGCACCATGTAATTGCGAAGATTCTAATAACGGAAAGATGGTTTCTGCATTTATGCATGCTGCCGCCTCATTATGGTGGATGTCTGAAGGTCAGATGGAGTTATACCACAGTAAGTTTCCATTTTTGAAGAATGGAAAAAATACTGTTCTTTCATCTGTGTTTGATGATCTTACTTTCGCAAAAATAAAGACGTTAAGAGAGAAAACTATAAAAACAGATCGTTGGATTGTATTAGGCTCTCCTTCTTGGATTAAAGGTACCAAGGCTGCCGAAGATTTTTGCATTAAAAATAATCTAGAGTATGATGTTGTATGGAATGTTAGTTATGATGAAATGCTAGCCAAACTAGCAGCAGCACAAGGTTTAGTGTTTATGCCCTCAGGGATGGACACTTGTCCAAGACTGGTAATCGAAGCTAAACTCCTGGGCTGCAAGCTTCATTTAAATAAAAACGTCCAGCACAAAGATGAGATTTGGTTTGATACTGATGAGATGCTTGACACAGAATCCTATCTCTATTTATCAAAAGAAAGATTCTGGAATGGCACAAGGTTTGACATGTCATTTGAACCAACAATTTCAGGATATACGACCACCAAAGACTGCATAACACAAGATTATCCTTTTCAGGAAAGCATCGAATCAATGCTTGGGTTTTGTGATGAAGTGATCGTAGTTGACGGCGGCTCAACAGATGGCACTATGGAAGCCTTAGAAGCCCTTGCTAAAACAGAACCAAAATTAATAGTGCATCAGCAAAAAAGAGATTGGCTAGAAAAAAGATTTGCTGTTCATGATGGCCAACAAAAAGCTCTTGCTAGATCATTATGCACGAAAGATTTTTGCTGGCAGATGGATTCTGACGAGATAGTTCATGAAGATGACTATACAAAAATCAAAGCAATAATTCATGAGATACCTAAGAGCGCTGATTTATTAGCTCTCCCGATGATTGAATACTGGGGAAGTGAAGAAAAAGTTAGATGTGATGTTAATTTGTGGAAGTGGCGCCTGAGTAGAAATAAGCCTTATATAACTCATGGAATACCTGCCAAGCTTAGAAAATTCGATGAAAATGGAAAATTATACTCTGCGCCGGGGTCTGATGGGTGTGACTATATTAGGTTTGATAATTACGAGCCTATCCCATGCATAAACTTTGTAACGCCTGACGTATATCAAGCACAGCAGGCGTCTCATACGAATGCTGGTGCCTTGAGCAGTTTAAATGGGTGGTTTGATCAAGTTATAGATGCGATGCCCAGTGTCCATCATTATTCATGGTTTAACCTTAACAGAAAAATAAAAACATACAAGCTGTATTGGAGTAAGCATTGGGAAAGTCTTTTTGATGTTAAACAAGATGACACTCCAGAACAGAATATGTTTTTTGATAAAGCTTGGAAAGATGTTACTGACACAGACATCAAAGACTTATCATTACGATTAAAAACTAAGATGGGCGGTTGGGTTTTTCATAACAAAATCGATTTTAGCAAACCTACGAAACATTTGTGTGTTAAAATTAAATCACCTGCTAATATGACTACCTGGATAGAGAGAAACAAGTAATGAAAACAACAAGCATTAAACAAAAGCTAGAAGAAATTGACTTCCCTGTATGCGATATCACGCTTGGTGATTTTGATTACATCGGTGAGTTTACGGCAAAGAAAAATAGAAGCCCAGGTAGCGAGCTATATAAAACTGCAGGCTGTTTTTTTAGACCAAATTATGAGCGTGGTTTACTAATCTATCACATGGTCAAGCGTTTCGAAATAAAATCATTTTTTGAAATTGGCTTCGGACGAGGCTACGGTGCATTTTGTGCTGCAAAAGCTATGTCCGATATGGGATGGTCCGATGCAAGAGTGTACTCAGTGGATCCGAACGTCGACCAAGCTCATATAGAAAATTTAACAAAGATTTTTCCAAAAGATTGGTTCGATCACTTAATGCTAATGAAAGGTACTGTAACTGAAGCTTTGCAACACATTCCTGAGAGTATTGACATGGTTTATATCGATGGTGATCATAGATATGATGCCGTAAAACATGACTGGGAATCTGTTAAAGACATATACACAAAGTTTGTGCTCTTCGATGATTATAATGAGGCTGAGACTAAAGATATCGAGTGTAAAAAGCTTATCGATGAAATCCCTCTTGAAAAAGAGCTTATAATCAGTGATCGCCGAATATTTTTTGACGATCGCCGAATCCCTGATGAAGAAATTGATTATGGCCAAGTTTTAATAAAGCACCCTGATTATGATATTTCTGATCTTGTGGGGTGGTAAGTGACAGTTTTATTTATTATACCGAGCTATAACGCACAAGAGAATATAGAAGCATTAACATACTCAATTATTTCGCAGCAGTCGCAAGATTGGCGTGCTGTTGTTATTGATGATTGCTCAGAGTCACCCCTTGTATTACCTGATTATTGTACATTAAAATTTCATTTGATAAGAAATGACGAAAGACAATACGCATTGAAAAACATCATTAGTGCTGTTAAGGCTCATTCATCAAAAGATGATATTATCGCTGTAATTGATGGCGATGACTCATTATGTAATGTAAATACTGTTGATATTTTGATGAATGAATATGAAGCCGGTCATGATGTAGTTTGGACAGCACATAAGTGGGATATAAACGGGTTAAACATATCAAGAGACTTACTTCCTCGTGATCCATACCAAACTCCCTGGGTGTCATCACATCTGAGAACTTTCAAAGCATCACTACTAGATCAAATCCCAGAGTCAAATTTTCAGGATAACGTTGGTGATTGGTTTAAAAGGGGATATGATCAAGCGTTAATGTTACCTTTACTCACTGTCGCTTCATCAAAGAAGTATGTATCTGAAGTATGCTATCTTTATAACATTGAATCATGCTCAATCTCTGATAGAGACTGGGCCGAGGCAAAGCAGTTACAGACGATTAATTTTGTGAGGTCACGCGGGTTCTTGCATGAATAATCATGTCATACAAAAGTTTAGAACAAAAGAGGGTTATATGACGCCCATCTTTAAAGATTACGACGCTTGGCATGAGAATCATGAAGTAAAGATGGTATATACAACCTCAATGTCACTTCATTCTGTCAAAGGCCCCATCGTACATACTAAAAGAGATAGTCTTGTCACTGCGATTTCTGGTGTAGTTATGCTTGTCACTGAAGTTAATGGCATAAAAGAAGAGATAATGCTAAGAGACAGAGCTGGGAAGTCTATATTAGCAAAGATTATTGCGGGTGTACCAGCGCAGTATAAATGTATGTCTGCTGAAGGTATTATTCTTTGTATGCCTAATATCGCCTGGCATGAAAAAACTGATGATTCTGTTAAATTTGATAACTGGGAAGAGTATAATTTAAGTAAATGAACAGGCTAGAAAGAAAGAAAGTTATTCTATGTACTGGAGGCCTTGGTTTCATTGGCTCACATTTCGTTGATCTATGCTTGAGACATGGACATAAGGTAATAAACATAGACAAAGAGACATATGCAGCAAATACTGGGATGAAGCTTGTTTGTTCAACAGGCGAGTATGCATATAAGAAAGCAGACATTAGCAAATTAGATGATATTCCTCATTGTGATGTTATAGTAAATTTTGCTGCTGAGTCTCATGTGGATAACTCTATTTCTGGCAATGACGTATTTTTAAATTCGAATGTTTTAGGTGTTCATAATCTTTTGGAGATAATAAAGAACAAAAAAATAAAGAATATGATGTCGTCTTGGTCATATAAACCCCCACTATTCATCCAGATATCAACTGATGAAGTATTCGGGGATATCTTACATGGGTTTTTCAAAGAAGATGATAGGCATATGCCAAGCAACCCGTATGCAGCAACAAAATCGATGGCCGAACAGCTTGTCGTGTCTTGGGGCAGAACGTACGGTCTCCCATATATTATAACAAGAACAACAAATAATTATGGGCCTCGGCAACACGTCGAAAAATTGATTCCTAACGTGATCACGAAGTTAGTAACTGGCAAAAAAGCGCTAGTTCATGGTGATGGTTCATACATCAGAAACTGGATCCATGTTGATGATAATGTAGAGGCTCTTTACAAGATAATAAGCGAGGGTAACTGCAATGAGTCTTATCATATAGCTTCACCTGAAGAATTTAGCGTGAAAGAAATTGTTGAAAAGGTCTGCAAGTTTAGAAAGCTAAAGTATGATGATGTCGTTGACTCAAGTAATGACCGTTCTGGGTGTGATTTGAGATATGCTTTAGATTGTTCAAAGACTAAAGCATTAGGCTGGGCTCCACGTCATACATTCGACAAACAATTAAAGAATTTAATACAATATTACTGTGATGACATATAATAAAAAATGATTCCTTTATTTAAGCCTAATATTCCTAAAAACTTGGGTGTGACACTGCAAAAGGTTTTTGATTCTGGGATGTTAACTGAGGGTGCTTTATCTGATGAATTTGAGGAAAAGTTTTCCAAATTAATTGATAATCCATATACTGCATTAACAAACAGCTGCACGTCTGCGCTTACATTAGCATATAAATTATGTGATGTACAACAGGGTGATGTAGTTATCACAACGCCTATGACATGTATGGCAACAAACGTTCCACTCCATAACCTCGGAGCAAAATTAGCATGGGCGGATGTCAGTAAACAAACTGGCAATATTAGCTGCCGGTCCGTTGAGGAATTATTAAAGAAACACAAAGGGAAAGTGAAAGCCGTTGTCTGCGTTCATTGGGCCGGTGAACCAGTTTGCTTGTCAGGCCTGAAGGAGATTTGTGGGAAAGCGAATGTGCCACTCGTTGCTGACGCAGCGCACGCCCTTTGTGCGAAATACAAAGGGGTTGATATTTCACACTGGGCGGACTACACATGTTATTCCTTTCAGGCAATAAAGCACTTAACAACAATCGACGGTGGTGCACTAGCCTGTAGAAACAAGCTTGATTTCGAAAAAGTAAAATTGCTTAGGTGGTTTGGTTTAGACAGAAAATACCCAGGGTCAAAGTGGGAACAAGATATCTCTCTTGCTGGTTATAAGTTTCATATGAATAATGTAAATGCAGCAGTAGGTCTTGAGCAACTAAAGAATATAAACATGATTTTGTCGCGCCATGTCAACAATGCTAACCGTTATCGTCGTGAGCTAAAGACAGAATACCAGGTTCGCCGCAGCAAAGAATTTGGCACAAGATCAGCAGATTGGTTATTTACTATCCATGTTGAAGACCCTAAAGCTTTTAAAACATTTATGAATGAGCGGGATATACAAGTAGATCAGGTTCATATGAGGAATGATAAGTACACGGTTTTTAGAAGTCACTGCAAAGGTAATGATAGTTTACCCGGCGTATCAGCATTTTGTGCACATATGACAAATATACCTGTGGGCGCCCATTTAAGTGATGATGATGTAACAAGGGTCATTGAGGCAGTAAATGCATACTCTCAATGATGGAATAAGCCTTCGAGTACTCGAAAAAAAGGACTTAGAGTGGGCCCGTTTACTACATAATGAACCATCGACACTTTGTATGCTTACTAATAACGAGCCAGTAAGTCAGGTGCAACAACACATGTGGTTCAAAAAACTATGTATATCTCCGACGTCATCTAGATGGGTCATTACATGCAAGGCACCAGCTGGGGACGTTCCAGTGGGTGTTGTTCGTATTGACAACAAAGACTATAAGAATTCGAGTGTACAAATTGGCCTCGATATCGCCTCGGCTCACCGCCGACAGGGCATTGCGACAAAGGTATATAAATATTTGTTGACATTCTTCTTTGATAAGCTTGAAATGAATAGGATTTCATTAAAAGTTCTTGAAACAAATCTTGGAGCAAAACGAATTTACGAAAAGCTCGGGTTTATCCAAGAAGGTATTGAGCGTCAGGCAATTTATAGGGACGGTAAGTTTATCGACTATATACTGATGTCAGTGCTTAGGGATGAATATGAAAAAAATAGAAATAGGTATAGCACTATCGCGTAACGGAAATGCATACCTTCGCTTTCTGATAGAAACACTAAAGCGAACAGTAAATGACTTTAATAGATTCACTTTTATAATTGGCGTAGATTCTTTTGAAGTCGATGAAAAAGAAACCAAAGACATTTTAAAACAAGCAGGACTCTATAGAGATAATTCTACTTTTATATTAAAAAGCAAGAGTGAATATGGTAGCATGCATCATGGCCTATCACTAGATGAAGTATTCCAGCGAATGACAGAGGATATTTGCATTTTAATGGACTGTGATGTTGCTTTTCTACAAAATGATTGGGACAATAAAATGTTACAGACACTAGTTGGTGATGTTGTAATTGTAGGCGCCGAGTATGACGGAAAGAAGTACTCTGAATTCCCCAACGTGATATGTGCAATGTTCAGAAGAGACATTATCAAAAGTTTAAATGTAAGTTTTAAACCTGAGGGTATGGTAACTATTACAGAGACTAACAACGCGTGGTACAAGAGAGAAGTCGCCGAGCAAATATTGCTAGATACAGGCTCAGAGCTTCCAAGAAAAATTATACAAGCAGGTTTAGCAGGAAAGCATATGCATTTGCATAGAGCGAAATCATCTAGCGCAGTTTTCATGAAACAAGATACACGGGGAGAAGAATACCAATTATTCGGTGAACCTGTTTTTACACATATAGGCAGATCATTTACAAGATGCTTTGGTAAAGATTCAAATGCAATTATATGGGAAAAAAATGTGAGGGATTGGTTAAATGCGAATTCTATTCGATAACGTAAACTTTTTATCAAGAACTGGACCAAATGCGTTCGGCCATAAGCTAGCAACCCAGCTATCAAAAAATGGGCACATTATAGTAAACGAAGATGAATCACCAGATGTTCAACTGTCGTTTATTCAAGCCCTTTCTACTAAATCGCCGATGGTCCAACGTTTGGATGGGATTTGGTTTAACAACACACAAGATTGGAAAACACAGAATCTAAAAATAAAAGATACGTATAATAAAGCAAAATCGGTAGTCTTTCAATCTAGTTTTGATAAAAAGTTAGTAGAAACGTTTTTTGGGCCTCATGAATCGTCGGAAATTATACGTAATGGTACCAATATTGACTACATCGATAGCATTGATCCAATGTATGCTCCTACGCTACAGTCCGTTGATAAAGTGTGGTCATGTGCAGCTTCATGGAGGCCGCATAAGCGGCTAAGCGAAAACGTGAGATATTTTAAAGAGCATGCTGGCCATAAAGATTGCTTAATCATTGCCGGCGCAAACCCAGACTACAAAGTGGTTGATCCAAGAATATTTTATGCTGGTGATTTAGACTATAAGACGTTAGTATCTTTATACAAAGCAACTGATTATTTCTTGCATCTGGCCTGGTTAGATCATTGTCCAAATTGCGTCGTTGATGCCAGAGCCGCAGGATGCCAGATTATTTGTTCCTCATCTGGTGGTACAAGAGAAATTGCGGGCAAGAATTCTGTTGTGATAAACGAAGCGCCATGGGATTTTAAGCCTTGCAATTTATATAACCCGCCTCAAATGGATTTTTCAAGAAAATCACCAAACTTAGAAGAATCAGAACTTGATATTAGAAATACTGCTGTTAAATACACGAGGGTTTTAGAAAATGCAAAAGCGTAAAGCACTTATTACAGGCGTTGCTGGCCAGGATGGTAGTTATTTAGCTGAGCTTTTGCTTGAAAAGGGATATGATGTCTACGGTTTAAAAAGGTTTTCAACGACCAGCTCGTCCGATGTAAATATAGCGCATATTCGTGATTTGAATATTATCGAGGGTGACGTTACTGATCGCACGCTACTAGACAAAACGCTAAGATTAATTAAGCCACATGAAGTATACAACTTGGCAGCGCAATCTCATGTAGGAAAATCATTCCAGATTCCTGAATATACAGCGAAGGTGACAGGTAGCGCAGTACTTTCGTTACTTGAATCAATAAGATTGTCTGGCTTTAACTCGAAGTTCTATCAAGCGTCTACATCTGAGCTATATGGAAATGCTACGTCAAATGATCTTCTAAATGAGAATTCGACATTCGGTCCAGTATCACCGTATGCCTGTGCAAAGTTATTCGCACATAATATAACAAAAATGTACAGAGAATCATATAATATGTTCGCATGCTGTGGTATATTATTTAATCATGAATCACCTCGAAGGGGATCCACATTTGTAACTAGAAAGCTAACATTGGCTGCAGCAGCAGCCGCAAACGATCCCACATTCAGGGTCGGGATGGGAAACTTAAATTCTGCTCGTGATTGGGGCCATGCAAAAGACTACGTTAGAGGAATGTGGATGATGATGCAACACAGTGAACCTGATGATTACGTCTTGGCTACTGGTGAGTCTCATACAATCGATGCTTTTGCTGATATTGCATTTAAAGAAGCAGGAATTAGTAGCTATGGAAAACATATATACGTAGATGAGACATATTATCGCCCCACAGACGTACACACACTAAGGGGTGATGCATCAAAAGCATTATCTATTTTAGGGTGGAAGCCTGAGTATACATTTAATGATCTTGTAAAAGAAATGGTCAGAGAGGACCTGCGGAGATGAAAGTTTTTATACCGAAGCCAGGAGAGAATTGGGTTTGTGATACGATAATCGGCGAATTCGAGAAAAACACACGTCATGATATTGTATATGACATTAAAAAAAGTGATATTGTTTTCTTGTATGCTAAGTGGATTGCAAACCACTTTCCTATCATGCAGCTCTGTATGAAGCCCGTTGTGACGACAGTTCACCATATTGTACCTACTAAAGCTCGGGCAGTAGACTATATAGCGCTAAGCCAGTTCACAAATGTATTTCATGTCTCAAATGAGAAAACAGGCAGCATGTTGAAAAATTTTGTTCCAAATGTACACATAAAGAAATTGCCATATTGGGTGAACTCAGAAAGGTGGTTTCCTGTTGAACAACCAGCAAAAATCCCTGTTAACCTTCATGTAGGTGATCGTAAGCTTATAGCCTCATTTCAACGAGATACTGAGGGTGCAAGTATCAATAGCGGTGTGTTTTTGCCTAAGCTCGAAAAGGGACCGGACATACTTGCAAGAATAGTAAAAGAGTTTACGCCAAAAGAGATGGCAGTGTTTTTAGGCGGTTGGCGTAGAGACTATCTCTTGAAAGAGCTAGATAAGGATTATATAGTTTCATCGATGAGGATTGACGAAACTTCTATGAATGCAGCATATAACGTAATTAGAAAATATAATGGCTATTATCTTGTTACATCTCGTTACGAAGGCGGCCCACAAGCAATTTTAGAGGCAGCAAGGACAAAAACAAAGATTCTATCAACAGACGTTGGTATCGCATCTGATATACTTCACCCAGATTGTATATGTTCTTCTGAGCAAGATTTTGTTGATAAAATCAGTAATGACGCTATCGAACATACAATCGAGTACAACTTTAACAATGTTAAAAAGTACGAGATGACAAAAGTAATCACCATGTATGATGATTTATTAGATGAGGTTTATTTAAATGCTCGTGTACGTTAATCGCAAGCCCGTTGCAGGCCCTTGGGGCGGCGGGACGAAAAGTTTAAACTCGATAATACTTGCGTTAATAGATGCAGGACATAATATCACGTTTGACATGTCAAAAAAGTTTGATGTAGCATTAATCGTCGACCCACGACCAACAAACGATAATAACTATGACATGATACACAACATATCACGTATCTATGACGCAAAGATAGTTCAACGTGTCGGAGATTTAGGAACGCACTCCAAACCTGAACTCACCGAATTAGTGAAAAAGACAGTTCAGCAATCTGATTGTGTAATTTTTCCCAGTACCTGGGCATGTGAATCAGTTCTTGAGAAAATGCAGAAAGCACATATTCCAATGGGGAAAGATTGGTTTGTCATTCAAAATGAGCCGATGAGGCACTTTGACTGCAAGCCAAAAGAAGATTTACCCGTTGACATTTCATTCGTTACACATCACTGGTCAACGAACGCATTCAAGGGATTCTCTTTTTACAAAGAGCTGGATAAAATTAGCAATTTTACGTATGTAGGCAGAGCTCCACAAGATATAAAATATAAAAATCAAATAGGACCAATGGATGGAGAATCTCTTGTTAATGAAGTGAGCAAGCATAACGTATATGTTACTGCCTCACTTCACGAAGCCGGAGCTAACCATGTATTGGAAGCATTAGCAATGGGTTTACCAGTGATTTATCATGAGCAGGGAGGTAGCATACCCGAGTATTGTACGGGATATGGCACATCATTTGATGGCACTATTGAATCATTTAACACCGCTGTTTTGCTTTTAAGAGAAACCTACAATGACGTAATAAAATCCAGGCTTTCGGCACGTAACAGATTTATAGATGATATGGCTTTGTCATATGTTGATATCATAGAAGGGCAGTGAAGTGTATAAAGTTAATATATCAATCGATGATGTTTCGCCTCATCCGCAATCATCTACAAAGGTACTTCATAATTGCTATGATATATTAAGTGTATTCCCTGATGCAAAGTTTACACTGTTCGTGCCTGTTTCATATTGGAGAACGATCGGGCCTACTGCAACACCACAACCTCTGCAATTGGATCTTTATCCAGAGTTTTGTCAAGAGCTACAAGAATTAGATAAAAATACATTCGAGGTATGTTATCATGGATTTCATCACGGGATTCCTGGTAAATCAAATAATGACGAGCTGCAAACGATGGGTTATCAAGAAGCTCTTAAATGCATCGAATTAATGAGGGGTATGGTTAATAAGTCAGGCCTATCGAGTGTATTTAAAGATGTCCTGAGGCCTCCTGCATGGCGCATGTCACCTAATGTCTTTGATGCATGTAAAGACACAGGAATAAATACTCTTGCTTTGAGTGCTGATGAGTATGCTAATGTTACATACGGCGATAGAGATAAGACGGACCACTGGAAAGATAAGGTTATCTATTATACTTGCGCTCCGCCATTTAAACCACTTGAACTTAGTGAAAAAACAGAGATCGTGTTTCATGCTTGCGAATGGGACGCGAATCTATTGTCTGATATACTTACTATAGAGTTGATACAGTTTTTAAAAGATCATGAAGGGCAATATAAATTTTCTTTTATTGAAGGGTTGCTATGAGCTTGGCTGGAGTGGTTTATAAGAAATCTTCAATAAAATTGCTTGATCTAGTATCATTTCACGTTTGGGGCAACAATACCATCGGCATAGTTGTACAGACTGATGATCATCACGGGTGGGTTATGAATGAATGCATGATCACAGTGTACGATATCAAAACACACAGACCGCACCGCACAGATTTCCGGCGTGTAAATGTTGTCGCATCTATGAAGGAGCCTTTATGACTGGCCCTAAGGGATATGCAGCCTCAAAGTTATCCATTGTAAGCGTGTGTACATGTACAAACCACCCGACAATTCGGGGCATGATAAGATTACCAAATAACGTTAAAGAACCATCATTACGTATCGTTATACATGCCTTGCAAGCGGCACATCAAGCAGCTGGTCACCCTATTGTTAAATACCGTATAGAACAGTTCGAGCAAGGTTCAATAAGCGATGAAGAGCTATACAACATGATATACGATTTTACGCAAATTGTTATAAGGTTGTGTTTAGGAGCATGAAAGTGTTAGATTTAGTCGCATATACGGATAAAAATGCTTCTTGTTCATTTATAGAAAATAGGTTTATTATAATTGGTATTGGATATGTGAACCTTTTTAAAAAAACAAAATATACTGTATATGACCTAGAATCTCATAGCATCCGTTATATTTTTAGCTATAAAAGCAAAACAGTTATCTATGATAAATCTAAATGCACATTTAAAGATATAGAGCTAAAACTGCTAGGTTCAATATAAGATGCAAAAAGCAAAATTTTCAATAGTCTCTGGACATACTGTATCACATGATATCCTATATATGTCTGGTATGACTACAGTTGACATGCAGATAAGTCATGGCTTATATACTGTAGTGCATAAAGCAGTAGCTGCTGTGTATAATACCTTTTTGCAACCGAATATCATATATGACGTTGCTTACTTCGACGAAGCAGAATTTGATACACCAGATGAAGCTTATAAATTCATAGTAAAGCTTGTTACTCTTGTAACAGCTAGTATTTGCTTTACGGAACCGGATATAATATACGGAAAGTTGACATGTCATCTTTAATCAGTCCAGATGAACAACTAAGCAGTAAAGCTTTGTTAAGAAAATTTGATCTAGTGTTATTTCGATCATATATAACTGAATATAAAGATGCTTTTGGCGTAATTTTACAAACAGAGCAGCACACTGGTTGGACTAATAATGAGCATATGTTAACCTTAGGTATTCTAGGCTCTAGAACAACTACTTGTGTTCATTATTGTAATATTCGGTGCATTATTGCTTCCCTGGGAGATGAAGAAAGCTATGGATGATAGAGAATCAAGACAGAAAAAAATTAAAGCTGGTGACTATATTATGGCTTATCATAAAGGGTATTGGCGTGTAGATTCTGTCCAGAACAGGGATGGCGATGCACCGGGAGATTTAATTTTTTATACGAAAGTACTTGATGCTAATCTTAAAAAATGTTCAAAAAGAAAGAATAGTTGTGATGAACATTTTTGCAGAGTTTTAGATGTAGAATTCTTTGATCAGAAGATCCTTGAATATGAATTGATGAAAAAAGCATTATGCAATTTTAGGGATGAGGTGCTGTCACAATCATGAAAAAAACACATAGCATCATCAATGACATTATACATGACGTTCATCATGAAATGAAAAGGCCATACATTATGTATAATGTGGCATCATTTGACACAAGTAGCGTAAGCATACAAGACGTCCACAAATAATAAGGTTATCAGCTATATTCGCAACAGCAAGTATATGTTTAACTGAGCCAGGTTTGAGCTATGGAGATTATGATGGGAAAAAGTGATCCAATAATATTCAAAGAATATTACAAAATGACATGTGACACGTTAGCACCTAAAAGTGTAGCGTTTTTAGGGTTTAGCGGCGAAAATGCCTACACAAAGACGATCCATTCAGAGTATCGTGATTTTTATGACCTCACATTAAGAAATTGGGATGTTAATGAACCTTGGTCATTAAAAAGAAAATATGATCTTATAGTATGTACAAGAGTTGCTTACTTTGCGAAAGATCCAGTTGGGCTAGTTGATAAATGCCTGAACCATCTTAACTCTGATGGCCGACTTTTTATTGATTGGGGCTTCGGCGATCATTGGCGCTTTAAAGATTTTAAGGTTGGATGGGTAAGAGATGGGGAGCATGAATTTGCATATAAGCCAGATAATTTTTTACATTCTGGCTATTGGCATCCAGACTTAAATGGGTTATATGATGTAAAACAATTCTGGAAATATGCAAAAAATGTCGGCAACTACACTGATGAAGACGATTTACAATCTGTTATTAAAGCAGAGACGCCTGCTTTAATAACAGACGAATTTGATGATAGGATAACCAAAATTAGTGTTAAATTTTTATGGCCTGACTCACCGCAACTGTACATAATGGTAATGTACAAATGAATAAAGCCACAGATTTTGTAGCAGGCGTATTGTGTTTTCACAGAGTGCACAGCCGTGTAGGTCGCTATGGCATCGTCGTATCCGCTATAAACCCCCGCCTGGTGACCGTCGGATTCAATGAATGCTATGTTACATTGTTTGATATAGAAACGAGTTCTATGATGACTTATTTCTCTGGTGATTTAACAGTCGTGGCAACTTTATGAGCAATATATTAAAATTCGGAGATTTGTGTACAATTATTAATTATCACTGGCTGGGATATGTCATTTACCTATATGACATTAAGATAAGCGCTGGTGACCCAATAAAGGAGTATAATTGTACGCGTGTATATTCATTAAGGCGCAAGCGCGTAAATACACAACGTGATATTGTCCTAGGGCGCGTCACATGTTTATAAAAAAGAATGCTGTTTTAATTAGTGACTTCTTTTGGAGTACAGTTCCGTATGATGGCCTGCGCCTTTATGACAAGCTAAGTAAAGTAACATCGTGTGATTTATTGATGTTCAAGGATGATATTAGACTAAATAAAAAGTTTACTGGAAATGAAAAGTTCCATTTTGATATTGCGGAGTTCACTAGTAGAAGGCCTATTCTATTAAAAGATTGGTCAGATTTTGTAAAAAAGTCTGCAAATTACGAATCGATTTTGTGTTCTTCTCATATAGCACCGAAGATAAGGTTTCCGAAAGGTCTCCGTGATGCTGTGCAATGTAACTTATGTGCCTGGGATATTGGCGGTGCAGATATTCTAACAAACGCTACACACTTTGCTACGCATTTTTTTGTAAAGGGTAACATATGGAAAAATTGGCTTGTTAGAATGGGTTATAATGAAAATAATATTTTCGTCACTGGTTCTCCCCACTATGATCCATACTTAGGATGTAACACAAAAACAGAGAAGGGTTCTATCTTAGTCGTTCCGTCAAATCCAAAAAGCCATCAAGAGCAGTTTAAGCAAAATATGCATGTGCTCACGCAGTTGAGTCATGAGAAAAATATAAAAGTATACGTTAAAACATATCCCCATGACTATCTTTTTTATGAAAGTGAGAGAAAGTATACTGGCGTTTATAGAAGACCTATCGGTAATAAACCGCAATATGAAATGCTGAAGAGTATGTTTCCTACATTTTCGATAGTCGACAGCCAAAATCACTTTGAAGTGATGTCAAAATGTGAGAAAATTTTCAATATGTCTGGAAGCCATATTTCTTGGGAAACTTATTTTACGGGTGTTCCTTGTTACGCTATGAATATGGTGGGCAAGTCTTACCACAAAGGAGTAAGTTATCTTCCAGAATATGTGGTATATCCTGATGATCTTGTTAATATACACATAGATTCTATCGACAAAATGCTCGGTCCATGTCCACGAATTGATTATAGTGGCATGTCAGACTATATTTTGAAAGAAAATGCAGTAGATAATATTGTTACGTCTTTTTTAAACATCTAAGCAATAAGGGGTAAATTAAATTAATGTCAATTAAGATTATAGCAGAAATAGGGATTAATTGGAATGGAAATTTTGACCTTATTCCCGAACTCATTCGCCAAGCTTCACTATCAGGTGCAGATTTTGCAAAGTTTCAACTATACTCATCGCAAAGCTTATTTGGTGACAGTTCAAGGGCTCATAATGAATTAACTTTTGGACAACTAGAAAAAATAAAGAAGTTTTGTGAGCACTATGATATTAAATTGATGATATCTGCATTTGATAAGATCCGATTAGGGTGGTGCGGTTTACTTGATATCGATGCGTATAAGGTCGCCAGCAGGACAGTCAAGCATGACCCTGCTCTTGCATCATTAGTAACGAGTTTAGCAAAAAAATTGGAAAAAGATGTCTATGTTTCTCTAGGGATGCATGATAATGAAGCTTTACCTTTTAAATTATCTGGATATACAAAGTTCTTAAACTGCATCTCTAAATACCCTACGACGTTTATTGATCAAGCACCCCTTAGGGATTACGTCGGCAATGTTATCGGCTTAAGTGATCACTCTTTTGGTTTGGGTGCGCCGCTTTATCATATTGCACAAGGTGCTGATGTTATAGAGAAGCACTTTACACTAAATAAAACAATGAGTGGTCGTGATCATCTAGGTTCTATGACACCAGATGAATTAAAAGGTTTAAGAACTTATGGCAACGAAATACAGAGAGCAAGAAATGCAATCAAAAGATAAAAAAGTACTATGTGTCGTATTAGCTAGGGGCGGTTCTAAAGGAATCCCTTACAAAAATATATACCCTATCGCGGGAAAATATTTGATCCAATGGACGCTAGAGGCCGCACTAGACTCCGGCATTTTTTCTGACATTGTAGTCAGTACAGACGATGAAAATATTGCATTAGCTGTTAAGACATCGACACAAGAGGTTAAAATCATCGACAGACCAAAAGAATTGGCTGGCGATAATGTTTGGTCACGAGATGCATTAAAGCATGCTGTTCTTGAGGCAGAAAAAACATTGCTCACTAATTGCGATACATACGACTACGTGTTCGAGCTGCCATGCGTCGCACCACTAAGAAATAAAAAGCATATTAATGAAGCTGCGGAACTTCTATTCTCTTCTCCTGACATTACTGGCGTGACATCAGTAACAATGATGCAAGATAAGCATCCACGCAGAATGAAAAGAATACTGGATGATGGAACATTTACGGATTTTTGCAAAGAATTTCCTGAAGGTGAGGGTTCTAGAAGGCAAGACTTAGAGCCATGTTACATTAGAAATGGTGCTATTTATTCTATGACAAGAGATACGATCATCAATGAATTTTCTAGGCATGGCAAAAGGTGTTTAGCGTACATTATGCCAGAAATGGAATCAGTAAACATCGATACTAAACTTGACATGAAGATTGCGGAACTACTATTAAATGAAAAATTATAAAAGAATTAAGCTAGATTGCCCAATTGATTGGTTGGAAGAAGATTTAAATTTGTATCTAAACTCTCATGGGTTTATGATAGATAACTCTAGCCCAAACTATCTTGTCGTTAATCCAGGGACTGATAGATTTTTGGGCGAAGATTACTTTAGCGATTATCCCACGCTAGTCCATGTAGGAACACCTTCGACGGGCAAAAACCACGTCGACACTGATTTGTTAGCAAAAAAGCGGGTAAAATTTAGTAGCTTACTTGATAATAGGGATGAGCTCACAAAAATAACAGCATCTTCAGAGTTTACATGGTTACATATTATGAGCGCTTATAGAATGTTTCTTGCAGCTTTAGCTGGAACTGCTTCTTGGCGCGAGACTGCAAATGAAAGCAAACTAAGAAGCAGACAGCTATCAGGTGCGACGATTGGGATTATAGGCTTTGGTCGTATCGGGCAAAATATCGCAAGATATGCATTAGCTTTTGGTATGCGCGTAAAGTTTTATGATCCGCATATATACAGACAACGTCACAATGCCACAAAAGAGTACTCAATTGCCGACTTGGCGACATGTGATATTATTTCTATCAACTGTTCATTAAATGAGTCTTCAACGAATCTCATTTCTCGTGGAACATTCGAAAACTTTAAAGATGGGCTGGTCATAGTGAATACTTCACGTGGTGAAGTTATTGATGAAGATTACATATGCGATTTAGTCGAGGCTAAAAAGATAATTTACTCATGTGATGTTGTTAGAAACGAACAGAATGCTGCATTGCTAGGCAAAACAAGAATTTTCAAACTTGCTAATGATCCCTCTATGGAACTTCATATTACACCTCATGTCGCAGGTGCCACCGTTGATAGCCAAAAAATAGCGCTCGAGGGCATATTAAGCCTAATGTAATGAATGCTTTTAATATAACAATCGCGATTTGTAATTTTAAGCAAAAAAAATGGATCCACAGATGCCTCCGCAGTTTGGCAGATCAAACAATTGGAAGCGGCAAATTCGAAATAATAGTAGTAAATGATGATCCTGATGATGATTTAACTGCAATCATAAAATCATGGTCTGATATTATGAACATTAGGCTTTTCAATAATGATGTAAATATAGGGCTCCCAGCATCATTAAATGTAGCTTTAGAAAATTCTCGTGGTAGATATTTTTTTCGAGTTGATGCTGATGATTATATTTCTAAACATACACTATATGTCCTTTCATTATTTTTAGATATGAATAGAGACTATCAAGCTGTTGCATGTGATTATAACGAAGTAGATAATTTGGGGAAAACTTTGGCTCGTAAGCATTCTGAGGATGATCCTATAGCCTGTGGCATAATGTTTACGTATGAATCGTTATGTGATGTTGGGTTTTATGACAAGACATACAAGATGAGAGAAGGTCATGAGTTATTAAAAAGATATGTAAAAAGGCATAACATCTATTATATGCCGATGCCTTTTTACAGATACAGAAAACATAATGATAATAGGACAAATGATATAGCAAACGTCGCTATATACGATGAGAGATTACAAAGGGCATGATTGACGAAAAAACTAAAGTAGTAATTATTGGCGGTGCACCAACTGTAAAAGACGTCAAGCTTGGTTCACTTGTTGACGCTTTTGATTTAGTTGTCCGATGTAACAATTACACCACATCAGGATTTGAGCAATACGTTGGAAGCAAAACTGACATTTGGGCAATTAATACATCACGCAGCACAAAACGCCGTGATTGTCGGGTGTATAAAGAGGTATGGCACAAAAATCAGCCAGCACATAAACTTGCTGCAAAAATGCACCAGCCCAAATCAGTAATCAGGATGCTTGATCCAGATCAATGGGACGAAAGATTTGCAACTATGAATGAACCCAACCCATCTATAGGTTTTAGAGCCATTGCTCATGCGCTGCACTACTATAAAGATGTTACTGCTTTTGGTTTTACATTTTTTACAGATACAGATGATGGATTTTATAAACATTATTATGAAGATGTAGCGCTGAAAGAATATTACAAGAAATTTTTTATAAAGGGTAATTGGGCAAAGGACGAAGAAGAGCGTGAGATATTCAAGCAAGCATTAGCTGACAATAAGAATGTTGTCAGAGGTGATCATCATAAGGGTGCACTTGAAAAAGAGCATGCTAATAAGCTATATAATGAAGGCACATTAAAATTGTTATACCCTTTCGAAATAACAGACGGCAAGAGTGATGTCATATAAATTATTACAGAATGTGACAAAGGACGATCTGAGGCTGGATCCGTATCCCCATGTTGTTATTAAAAATGCATTGCCATCCGCAGAATGTGACAAGCTAGTTGACGAGTTTCCCGCAGATCACACTATCGCAAAGAGCGCAAACTTGGGTAGCAATCAGCGTTTCAATTATTCATCATTTGATATATTGAATGATTCCCAGATTAATGAACACTGGAAGAAGTACGTTCAAGCAAACACGGGCAAAGATTTTTTTGAAGACTTTGTTGACATTTTTGGTGATGCATTAAAAGTGGAATACCCAGCATTCTACAAGAAGTACATTTTAAACAATGCATTCAAAACAGGCATTTGGGGCGCTAATACACAGCATGATGGTGGGATCAACGTAGCTGCAGATATTAACAGTCCCGTATTAAAAACCTCTTCAGTACAAAGAGGCCCTCATTTAGATCAACCTAATAAATTGATTTTCGGGTTGCTATATCTAAGGCCTCCCGAAGATACCACACCTGGTGGCGATTTAGAAATTTATAAGCTAAAAAATAAGAAGAGTTTTAAATTTGAGAGAAATGGCAGGCACATAGATGCAAAATATATAGAGCTTGTTGATACTGTTAAATACGAAAAAAACACTCTTGTCTTAGGTCTAAATACATTACGGAGTATTCATGGCTTAACTCCTAGAGAGCCTACAAAGGTATCAAGAAGGTTTTCGAATTTCTTTATTGAGCTAAAGAAGCCACTATTTGATCCTAAGGAGACGTCATGGGACGATTAGCACAACTCGGATTAAAAATTTTAGATTGCACATTGAGAGATGGTGGATACTACACTGGTTGGAATTTCGATAGAGATATAACAGAGCGGCTAGTAACGTCACTTGACGAAGCAAAAGTAGATATTATAGAACTTGGATATAAGTCAAGATTAGAAGGCGGTATCTTTAGAAGGTGCGAAGAAAAAGATTTAGCTTATCTACCGAAACTTGAACACTCAAAGTATTGCTTCATGATTGATTTAAAAGATTTCTCTTCTTATCATGAAATAACACAAATTGATGCTCTTGTACCCGACGAAAAATGCTCAATATTCAGTTGGTGTAGGGTAGCCACAAGATATAAGGACATCGAGACGGCTGCTAAAGTTTGCTTTTTACTAAAGAGAAAAGGGTATAACGTTGCATTAAATGTGATGTGTATATCACAGTTGACTAGTAAGGAGTTACGTGTTGTTCAAGACGCATTTTCATGTCGAAGTTATGCTGACGTACTATATCTAGCTGACTCATATGGGTCATTAAGCACAGCCGGTTTAACAGAGATTATGAATGATTTTGGTAAGTATAGTCCCATGGGTTTGCACTTACATGATAATTTAGGCACATCATTGGCAACAGCGATACAGTCTTTGAGTACACCTAATATCAGATATATAGATGGCACGATTGCAGGGATGGGGCGCGGCGTAGGAAATTTACGTTTAGAGCAATTCCTACCACTAGTAAAAAGTTTAAGACCTGATACTGACATAGCATATTTGGAACATACGATTCATGATTTTGAGTCGCTAAAACAAAAATACGACTGGGGATGGAGCCAAGCATACCAACTGTCAGGCTTAAATGACATCCACCCATTTTATTGTATGAAGTTAAAGCAACGGGGTTTTGACGATTTTACGTCATGCAAAATTTTAAGCAGGGTTGATGAAAGAAAAGTATCATTCGATCCAGCATATTTGCAAGAATTAATTGACTGCAATAATAAGAAGGAAGTTGCTGTTATCATTCCTGCAAGATTTGAGTCAACAAGATTTCCAGGAAAGCCACTCGTTAAGATTAACGGCACGCGAATGATAATCAGGGTTGCTGAGCTTGTTTCTAAGGCAGTGGGCAAAGAAAATGTTTATATCGCTACAGACTCAGAAGAAATTAGGGAACATGTCGAAGAAAGAAAATTTAATGTGATTTTGACGAGTAAGAATTGTATGACAGGAACGGATAGGGTTGCAGAAGCTGCGAAGAAAATAAACGCTAGCACTATCATAAGTGTACAAGGCGATGAACCGCTGTTAGAACCTGGGCTGATAACTAGGGTGTTGGCTGCTAAGACACAATTTCCTGGACATGTAATTAATTGCGCATCTAAACTAGATCCAAACAATCAAACGCCTTCAGACCCCAAGATGCCCAAGATGGTTTTAAATAACGAAAATGAATTGCTCTATGCATCACGTTCTCCAATCCCAGGAAACAAAAAGGGTATAATAAATGATAACGTTGGTACTTTGCTAACGATGAAACAAGTGTGTGTATACGCTTTCACTAATATACAACTTGAGCGGTATGCAAGTATTATGTCAAAAACACGCCTTGAAGCACAGGAAGATATAGAAATATTACGTTTTCTTGAATTAGGCATACCAGTTAAAGTTGTTATTGAAGAAAATGTTTTTACGCATGCTGTTGATTATCCAGAAGACATTCCAATTGTCGAAGGTATTTTAAATGCTAGATTATGATTTGTACATTTTTGATTTTGATGGTACAATTTTTGACACAAATAAGATCAAAAATGACGCTTTTGAGTGTGTTATAAAAGAAGTATGTCCACAAAGATACTTGCGCCGCTACATGAAGAAGTTAAATACATATAATGAAATGACTCGACGTATAAAATTTGATGTATTAGCTGATGTCATTGAACCAGAATGTAGATATACTTTTGTAGAAAAATGCATTAAAAAATATGAAAGTATAATAAGCGAAAGTTTTATGAATGCAGAATTTATACCTGGCGCAGCCAATTTTTTGAAGAAAATAAAAGGAAAGCGGAAATTCATTGTGTCTGGAGGCAAAGAGTCTGAGATAGCTGCATTACTCAAGAAGCATAGTCTGCTTGGCGAGTTTGAAGCAATTTATGACGGCGAAAAATCGAAGTTTGATCATTTTTTTATGATTAAACACAAGTCTCCGGGCGCTAAAAGGTTATCAATCGGCGATTCTAAACTAGATTATTCATCATCTATTGATCACGTTAATAATTTTGTTTTTGTTCAATGTGCCTCTCAAGAAGAAAATACGTCATGGTTTAGAGATAATAACGCAATTTTGATAAATGACTTTAGGGAACTGATATGAGAAGATACGAAATCGAGTCTGATCTACAGGTAGCTGGACAAGCAAAAAAGCATAGTCTTCCTAGGCGTCGTGCCATGACAAAAAAGCGTGCACCAAAGCGAGAAAAAGAGATTGACTTAATGATTTCGTCATTACCAAAGTTTGAATCTGTTTTATGCGTAGGGTGTAGAGATGATTCTGAGGTCCAGAGCTTTATTGATAGGGGCTTCGTTGCTTCTGGGCTTGACATTTCTAATAAATCACCTCTGATATTGCAAGGCGATGCTCATCTCTTGACAGACATTTACGAAGAAGACAGCTTTGATGTTATATATTGTGTCGATGCAATCGAGCATATGCATGATACAGAGCTTGTGTTGAAGAACTTTAGGAAAGTTGCTAAGCTTGGTGTTTTTCTTGATCTGCCTGTGTATCCAGGATTGGCAGAGTTAGATGAAAATCATTGTTCGATCTTTCATCTAATGGACACAAATAACGCAAAAAGATTCGAAGATTCGAAGAGACGCCAGAATTCCTAAAAGACTTCAGCACTCTAGAACCATTTAAGTTGGTAAATTATGAATATGATGCGGGTGCGCATCACACAACACATAGAGGTGTTGGATTATTTCAAATGATATTTTCATTTGAGGAGAAATTAATGACACGAAATATTAAGGCAAAGTTTGTATTGGGTGATAACCACCTTGACGTTTATGATGAAAAGCATGAAATGCTCGCAGAGGTTCTTAAAGAAATGAGTAAGGAGAAAAAGTAAGATGGTAAAATATTATTGGTCAAGTACCCCTGGGCAGTTTGTTAATAAACTGACAGGTATACGAACAGCACCAGTCAGTCCAGCTCGAGGACCAAGCTGGACTGGTAAACCAGAACACTGGTTATCAACATTACAAGAAATTATTTACGATGTACAGAGGCAACTCACTAAAAATTTTGCGCAGGGTACGATCTATGCTTCGCCAGCTGTTTTAAAGATTTTTAAGAACTGCAGTCAGTATACATCTGCTGGTTCTGGCCAGCTATCTACGGGGGTTATTGCTGGGAAGTTTTCATTCGATGATAGTAGTTTAGATGTATTGTGTTCTACTCAGAATGGAGCAATAGTCGAATTGAACGTAAATGATGAATTTGGAACACTGCAAACAGGCACAGTAGAAGTTTTAGATTTAAAATAGTGTAAGCATGAATTCATAAATCACTAAATTTAAACTTAAAACACACGCTGACATATAATAATTTATATGTCAGCGATTATTGATCCCAGTACAGGTTTACCAGTAGACTTTAAATCCACAGAGGTAGATTGGCCTACTGGTAAACCCCACGTCTCGTATTCTGAGCTCGCCAACTGGCTTGAGTGTAGTTGGAGGCACAAACTCTTATATATCGAAAAGCTTGGTACATTTTCAACTACACCCCATGTTGGGTTAGGGACTGCATGTCATAATGCAAATGAATATTTCATCTCTAAAGGAACAATGAATAAACAGATAGCATTTGACTTTATTCGTAAAGACTGGAAAGATAATCATGAAGCATTTATGAATGGGCCCTTTCCTGATTGGTCTCCAGGGGGATATGGTAATGTAGATGATTGGCTCAAAAAAGCAGACAATATCCTTAACAGCATTCCAAAATTCCTAAATAAAGAATTTCCTGGTTGGGAGTGCTTTGGTGCTGAAGAAAGGTTATACGAACCCATCGAAGGATTACCTATATCATTGAAAGGTTTTATTGATGCAGTCTTTAAGGTCATGAAGAAGAATGGTAAGGTAATTTACTGGATTATTGACTGGAAAACATGCGGTTGGGGATGGACACGTCATAAAAAGCAAGATTTTAAAGTACAGCTGCAATTGATTTTGTATAAGAGCTTTTGGGCAAAAAAGCATAATATTCCTCTAAAAGATATTAGGTGTGCTTTTGCTTTGCTTAAGAGAGATGCAAAGATAGGATCACCGGCAGTGCAATTAGTGCCAGTTTCAGTAGGTCCAAAAGCTGAAGCTAAAGGATTAAATATTATTAAGAATCATGCGAAGGCTGTTAAGAAAGGGTTCTTTTTGAAAAATAGGGATTCATGCAGGTTTTGTGATTTTGAAAATACGGAGCATTGCAAAAATAGCATGTGATATAATAGTTAGTATTAATGTTATTACAAGAATTTATTAGAGTATTTCTTAAAGAAGATGCCGCCGAACCAGAGTGGGAAAAGCATGCCTTAGGTCAAGAAAGGGGCACTGGTGAATTAGATGTACCATCAGAGAGAAGGGCATCACATCAGCTGGAGCGTTACGTAGATGGAGGCGGGGGCATATCAAAAGAGACAATAGCTTTAATACGTGATATGGCTGATGATTATCCTAATGTTCTCAAGCCGGCACAAGAGTTTAAAACTGCATACCGAGTAATACTTATTACGAAATTGGAAGAATTAGAAAAGCTTAAGCTCCACGCCGGCCACCAAACGTTTAACTATAAAGCAGGTGGCGGCGGCGGAATGTCACAAACGGAAGATGTTTCATCTTGGACTACATCATATAAAAAAATTGGTGATCTTGCAATGCTGCATAGCAATTTTCATTCGGAATACTATAATCCATCTGGGTATAAAGACGAAGATGAGTGGGATTACCCTGCTTGGGTGGTAGTGTTTTCTGCGCCAATACAAAATAACGGATTTTATTTAAATTGGAAAGAGGTTCCGATGCTATTCGATATTGGCCAAGATGAAGTATTATTATTCGGCGATGTTAGATGCACTGCAAATGTTACTCAAGTCGACAGCCAAAACGAGCTATATCAATTTAGTGATACATTTTGTTAACTTTATGCTAATATGAACTATGATATCAATTTGTTATTACTGTGAAAAAGAACCTACTATCATAGATTTTGGATCAGGTAAACACATACTACCCTGCAGAGCATGTCACTCATCGCCCCCAATCCCAGAAGGATATTATAGACTTAACAGTGGAGAAGAAGTTCTTCCAGGTGATGAAAGATGGGATAATGAATCAGGCGAGACTGCTGAGTGGCGTGACATTGGGGCACATGATATGGCATATACGGACTACAGGTGGTATGTCGATGATGATGAAATTATAATTCGCTTTGGAAGTAAACAACAAAACAAAGCAAGTTATAATCCTAACATGAATGAATTTGAAAATGAGTCTAATGAAGATATAAGCAAGGTTGTTGTCGTAAAAGTTGACGTGTCATGTATAGCAACTGAGCTTATCACCGATTTCATGAAAGACTACCAGGAAAGAATATTTTCGCAGGCTTTAAAAGACCTTGGGTACCTTTACATTTTTTTGCCTGTTAAAGTGCCTACGACAATAACGTTTATTGATCTTGAGACGATGGAATCTGCTACAGCTTAATTTAAATACAAGCACTACATATACAGTTATAATCAATAACAAATGAACACTAGAAAAAAGAAAAAGGTTTTAGTGCTGTCGGACCACCCGTTATCTACCTCGGGCGTCGGCGTGCAATCTCGCTACCTGATCAATGGTCTTTTAGAAACTGGCGAATATTCATTTAGGTGTTTCGGCGCTGCTGTCAAACATTCAAATTATGACGTAGTAAAGGTAAGCGATGATTTTATTATCAAACCGATCGACGGCTTTGGTAATAGGGATATGCTTAGATTAGCTCTAGCGACTGAGAAGCCTGATGTATTATTCTTATTTACAGATCCTAGATTCTTTATTTGGGTCTGGGAGATGGAAGAAGAAATTCATCAAATTTGCCCAATAGCTTATTGGCATGTTTGGGATAACGGCCCATGGCCAGCGTATAATAAGGTACTGTATGAGTCTACCGACTTAGTAAATTGCCATTCACATTTGACATATAATATGGTAAAAGAGCATTTCCCAAAAAAGACAAACTTTATACCACATGCTCTTCCGAAAGAGTTATTCAACGTATTACCCGCTGGCGTAATCAGGGAAAACAAGATTAACCTGTTGGGAAAGAAAAATGCTGATGCATTTACTGTATTATGGGTAAACAGGAACGCGAAGAGGAAGCGGCCAAATGATGTTTTAGTCTCATGGAAGCTTTTTCTTGATAAACTAGAGCTAAAGCATGGTCACAGGAATGCAACAATGGTGATGCATACCGACCCACTGGATGACCAAGGCTCAAATTTGCTAAAGACGTCAGAGATGCTTGATATAAATGAAAGTGTGTTTTTTTCTAAAGAGAGACTATCTTTCGAGCAAATGAATATATTACATAATATATCTGACTGTTGTCTTAATATTTCATCTGCTGAAGGTTTTGGGCTATCTACATTGGAATCTATGCAATGTGGTAAGCCCATTATTGCTGTAAAAACAGGCGGTCTAACTAGGCAGGTTGTTGATTATCGAGATGATACTGAGAATGGTATTGCACTTGATGTAACTCAACGTTCTTTGGTCGGATCACAGATGGTTCCGTACATTTACGAAGATTATTGCACAAATGAAGCTGTTTCTGACGCATTGCTAGAAATGTACGAAAAGGGCCCTGATGAGCGAGAACGCCTGGGCAAGAAAGCAAGAAAGTATGTACACTCAGAGTTTGATTTGAAGACGACGGTTTCTGACTGGCATAAAACACTTAGCGCAACAATCGATAAATGGGAAAATAACAGGGAAGAAATTTACTCTCCATGGGAGCATAAGGTTTTATGAAAAAAGTTATTCTAAGAGCACCAGTATTAAGCCAAAGTGGGTATGGCGTTCATTCTAGACAAATTGCTAGATGGCTTCTTGGTAGAGATGATGTAGAATTGTTTGTTGAACCTGTACAGTGGGGCGCGACACCATGGTATCTAGACAGTGACTTAAAAGATGGTCTCATTGGTAAGTTGATGAAGAAAGCAAGCCCTGCAGAAAATGAGACGTATGATATGTCTGTGCAGGTACAACTTCCGAATGAGTGGAATTACAAGCTGGCGCGTGTTAATGTAGGCGTAACGGCTGCCGTCGAAACTGATGTTTGCAATCCAGCTTGGATAGACAGTGTTAATATGATGGATCACGTTATCGTACCATCAAGCTTTACGAAAGACGTTCTTGTAAAAACGTCGCAATCAACTGGCAAAGAAATCACAACACCCATACACGTAATTCCAGAGTCATTTATTGACAGCATTTTTGATGAAGACGCTAGCATTGACTTAGAACTAGATACAGATTTCAATTTTTTGTTGGTTGGTCAAACGACCGGTCAAAACGCTGATAACGATAGAAAAAGTATATTTCATACGATCAAGTTGTTCTGCGAAGAATTTAAGGGAAACAAATCTGTCGGGCTTGTGTTAAAAACGAATAATGGGCGAGATACAAAAATTGATAGACAGATTACGACGAACTTATTAAAAAGCGTACTACAGCAAGTAAGAACCGGTGAGTATCCTAAGGTACACTTGGTTCATGGGACATTAAATGATAAAGAGATTGCAGGCCTGTACAGACACCCTAAAATGCATGCATTTTTGAGTATGACACGAGGGGAAGGTTTCGGTTTACCATTACTGGAGGCTGCAGCATCGGGTTTAACTGTCATCGCGACGAATTGGTCAGGCCACCTTGACTTTATGAATTTGGGTAAATTTATAAAGTTAGACTTCGAATTAAAAGAGATTCATCCATCAAGGGTAGATGGTAGGATTTTTGTAAATGGATCAAAATGGGCTGAAGTTAATCAGAAATCTGCTAAGCGCAAATTGAGAAAATTTAAAGAGAAGCCTGATGTACCTTTTAAATGGGCAGAAGATTTGGCGGAAGATATCAAAGCCAAGTTCTCTTTCAGCGCTATCTCTAATTTATACGATGCATTTTTTGAAGAGAATATACAATGACTGGTTGGATTGCATTCGGCGTAATTCTGGTGCTATTCCTAATCTCAGTTAGGTATAACTTCGTTTTTGCAAAAAGAATTTTTAAGTTTAATGATGCTACAGAAGATGCATTAAGAATTTTAGATGATGTGTATAACTCAGTTTATGATGTTCTTGAGATGCCTGTAGCCGCCGATAGCGAAGAGATTAGATTTGTTGTCAAGCGTGTAGATGATGCGCACAGTGCAATATTGCAGGTCTCGAACATCATGGCTCATGCTGCCAATGATACTGTATCTGATGATCAGGATACAGGCCAGAATTCACCCGCCGACGCCTGATTATCTAATATTCTTAATCAATATATCCACCACACCTTTATTTCGGTGAAACAAGATGTATTTTATGAATAATGACAACTATTAAAAGAAGAAGAAAAATTTCTCGTCGAAAGTCCGGTAAGAAGCCGAATATGTATTTTCACGAAGGTACGGCGGCCGCGATTGATGCATATCAGGCAACGGATGACTTGAAAGAGCGACAAAAGCTATATAACACAGAAATATTACCTGCATTTAGTAAACTAGTAGAAAACTTGATTTTTATTCATGGGTTTAGAGGGCTTCATGATACATACGAAGATTTAAAGAATGATTGCGTATCATTTCTATACGAGGCTATCTGTAAATTTGACGCTAGTAGAGGCTCCAAGCCCTTTTCATACTTTAACGTGGTAGCGAAAAACTGGTTAATTATTAGATCAAAACAGCGGATGAAGAGTATAAAGAGGAATATAAGCATCGACGATCGCGATCATGTTGGCCGAAGAGACTCAGAAACAATTGAAAACTTTCAAGTTATTCCAGCACAGGATGAGCAAATGCTCGAGTGGGAATTTTTAAAAAATATCAACTGTATGCTTAAAGAAATATCTAATCGTATTACAAACGAGAATGAAATTAAGTGTATGAATGCAATTGTGCATATTTTTGATGTTGTAAGTGATCATAACGGAACCCCCGGCAGTGATATAATGTTAAATAAACGAGCAGTCTTTAGATACATAAGGGATATATCAGGACTAACGCCTAAACAGCTTACTACCGTCATAGCGTCTTTAAAAAAACACTATCGTGAATTAAAACATAATCCAGAATTTGGCATATTTTGAATAACGGAGTAATTATCTAAATGGACAATGAAAAAGATATATCAAAGGGTGTCGTCGCAACTTTAGACAGCGCCCAGTCTGATGTTGAAGAATTTAATGATTTAATTTCAAAAATTAGTTACGTCAGGCCTGAAGTTAGAAAATTGTGGCAAGAAACTTATCGCAACGCCGTTGAAGATAGAGTAAACGCTTCTTTATTATTTCTCGATCTATATAAATTTGTTGCTAATAGTAGGGAGGGCCACTTAAATTATGGTGATAAGATTACAAGATATCTAGAAAAGATGTCGAAAGCAAATGAGCAATTGTTAAAAATATCTGAGATGGCTAACGCTGCTAAGCCCGAAGACGAAGAAATAGACGCAGACGATCTATACGAGACGATTGCAAACGAAAATGACATAACATAATATGACTGGTATACTTACAAAGAAAGGGCTTCGAGCAGATAGAAAGCTATTCGCAGGAAGCTCGAATCGTGATTCTGAATTGAATGATTTGATCTCGACGTCACCTACACCTTTCATGAAGCGAGCAGTCGTCGTCGACGTAATCTTTGATCCGCAAGCGCAACGTAAAGAGTTAGCAGATATTTTTACCGATCGCGAACTCTTAACACCTGAGCTCTTAGACAGTATACCCAATGATAGTATCATAGCTCGTGTAGTTTCACTCGGTGAAGATAGACGAGACCAAACACCTGCAATATTTTACCCATTTCATTCGCATGTTAGGGTCCCTATAAAGCCAGGTGAACACGTCTGGGTCTTTTTTGAAAACCCAGCTTCTTCATTGGACCAGGGTTTTTGGATAACAAGAATTAGAGAACCCAGCGACATAGATGATCCAAATTTTACACATGCAGATAGAAAGTTTATTAGCGATAGAACACCAACAACACTAGATAGACTGAATGAAATTCAGGCTTTTGATAATCTAGCTCAAGATGTGAAGGAGAGGATAAAGAGAACATCAGGTACAGGGCCACAATTCCCCAATGGCGGAAGTACGGAGGAGTCTTTTACACTTGCCGACGTCGACGCTTACGAAAGAATAAATGACGAAGCTATCGCCTCTCGTGTATTTACGCCTGAAGTCGTCCCCAGATATAATAAGAGACCAGGTGACATTGCTTTTGAGGGTTCTAATAATTCTCTTCTTGTTCTCGGTGAAGATAGAACTGGAACATCTGCTGACATAAACCAGGGTAATATCATAGGAAAACCCACAGGAGACAAGTCCAGCTCTGCTGGAATGTTTGATTTAGTTGTAGGCCGCGGCCTCAATGAGGATGGCGTATTTCCGCAACCAGGAGCTCAACCAGCGGGTACATCTCCGAATGTCATCCAGAATGCTAGAGGGTTATTAGAAAATAATAAAACTCGTTCGGCTCAACATAACTTGAATGAAGGTAATCCAAGTTTTGAGAATGATGCTGCTCGAATCTATGGTAGCATGGATACTGATGTAGATTTAAATTTCGGAAAACCATTACCTAATCTTGAGGCAGGTAATAAACCAGTTGTAGTAAACACCGGTCCTGCTATTATAGTCAAAACGCTACATAATAGAATTATCGCTAAAAAAGACGGTACAATAAGAATTGTAAAAGAGGGTGATGAAGACAATGAGCAAGGCACTGGAAGGGCTGTCATTCTTATAGAGCCTGATGGTTCTATTATGATAGATGGTCCAAAAATAGTTTTGGGTTCTGGGATAGAGAAAGCAAATGGCAAGGGAGCGCAAGTCATTATCGGTAGAGATGCAACGGAACCATTGGTTATGGGTGACGAACTTAAAACTCTGATAGACGCCCACGGAGCGAATATCAACAGCAACATTGCTGCATTTGCCGATGCGATAACTTCTGGACTTACACCCTTCACAGCGCCTCCTGGCAATTTTGGCAACCTCGGGGCACCAGTCCCAGGCTTAACTGGGGGCTTGAGTGCAATTATAAGCGCTGCATCTACATTAAAGGCTCAAATAAAGGTTTCAACTGATACACTGCAGAATAACACAATAAAATTTTTATCGAAAGTTGGGAAAACAAAATGACGATAGCTGATTTTTTTGTGTCCAATTCTGTTAGTGGCATTTCACCAGAGCTTATTGACGCTTTTGATACCTTGGGTCAAGCGCTGATGCGAGTAGCTATAAGCTTAGCTCCCAACCCAGCGTTACCGCTTGTTTTAACGCCGCTTGCTGTTAAAATAGCTGCACCACACCCGCCACCACCACCAGGTGCAGCATTTATTAACCTTATTGCTGCCGACATCACAAAATTTATATTGATACCACTGACGCTAGGGTCTGTTAACATCAAGACTCCTGCAGCAGTGGGCCTACCAGCTTTACCGATATCACCAGCGACTGCTACTGCAGCTCTTGCTATGCTACCCCCTAACCCATCTTTCATGAAAGCTGTTTTACAATGGGCGGTGTCATTAGTTCCCGTGGGTGATCTTCGTGTGCCAGGCGGCTTCATAATAATTTGACAACCTTTAGCTGTACGCAATAATTAATGGAATGGTGATTAGAGATTTTAAGAGCGTTGGCGAAAAAAGTTCGGCAAATAAGTTCAAGGCTAAGCAAAATGAAATCCCTATAGGCATCAAGACGCCTCTTAGATATGGATCTGCGAACGATGGAATATTCAGCATGCACTTTGACGTTGCTTCACAGATACAAGATAATTTAAGAAATTTGTTGCTAACAAACCACGGAGAGCGATTAGGACAATATAACTTCGGTGCAAATTTAAGAGAGCTTTCTTTAGAGCTTAGTCAAGAAGCATTTGATTTTGAGGCTATAACAAGGGTGAGAACTGCAATAAGCAAGTTCATGCCTGTTATTGAACCCAGAACATTCGAGTCAAATTTATTCATAGGAATGGAAAATAGTACAGATAGAGTTGATATCAAAATTACTTATGACGTTCCTAGACTAGAGATTACAGGGAAAGTAATGCAAGTTACAATTTTTGCCGGAGGATGAATAAATGGTTATAAATAGCAAAAAAGAGATAAAAAAAGTCAATAACAGATCATTCCTGAATAAGGACTTTGATTCTTTGAGATCAGAACTGCTGCAGTATGCGCGGACATTTTTTCCTGACAAGATTAGGGATTTTTCTGAGGCATCTGTCGGGGGCTTGTTCCTCGATTTCGCTGCTCACGTAGGTGATACAACTTCATTTTACTTAGACCATCAATTCAATGAATTAGATCCCACGATCGCTGTCGAGTCAAAGAATATCCAGCGCCACCTTAAAAATGCTGGTGTCCCCATTACTGGTGCATCGCCCGCCGCTGTCGCAGAAGAATGGGTTATAGAGGTTCCCGCGGAGCGCACTGGGGCGATTTACCGACCCATGGAATCAGCATTACCAGTTATCTATGCAGGTAGCATTGTTGAATCAGACTCTGGAATTAGCTTCGAGTTAACAGAAGATCTTGATTTTTCTAGTAGAGGCGCCGATGGTAATCTTAAATGCAAAGTCATCGTTGGAACATCTAGTGCAGATGGTAGCCCATTAACGTACTTATTAAAGCTCGGCGGCCCAGGAAACTCACCCAGAGCATCTGATGGGGTTTGTCTGTCAGGTTTACGAACGACAGAAACATTTACTATACAAAATACATTTCAACCTTTTCGTGAAATATCACTAGCGAACGAAGATGCATCAGAGATTATTTCGGTTACTGACTCTGAGGGTAATATATACTACGAAGTAGAGTCACTGACGCAAGATACTATATTCAGGGGTATACGAAATATTTCGACAGACAATGAGCTTGTTAATGAGAATTTAGAAGTAATACCAGCACCTTACAGGTTTACAAGTACAACCGACTTTGACACAAAGCTCACGACTATACGATTTGGCGCTGGAAATGCAGCTACATTGAATGATGATATTATTCCAGACCCAAGTGAATTAGCACTACCCTTATACGGCAAAAAAACATTTTCTAGATTTTCGCTTGATCCAGGCCAGCTACTATCTACTCAAACATTAGGTGTATCCCCGATCAATACAACAATTAGTGTTGTGTATAGATTTGGTGGCGGCCTATCACATAATGTTATCGCTAATACTATAAAGACAGTTTCCACACTTCGCATGGGATTTCCCGGTATTCCTGCTGCAGCGCTATCACAACAGATTCGTGCGTCTGTTTCCGTCAATAATCCGCACAGCGCCGCTGGTGGCGAAGAATCATTAACATTAGATGAATTGCGTTCAAGAATACCTGCTGCAAAGAATGCACAGTCAAGAATAGTCACGAAATCCGATTTACTCGCAAGAGTTTACACGATGCCATCTAATTTTGGTAGAGTTTTTCGTGCAGGTATTAGAACAAGCCCTAGTAATCCTCTTGCCGCGCAGCTATTTATAATATCAAGAGATATTGAACAAAGGCTCGTCATTTCTCCAGACTCACTAAAGAAAAACCTTCGTGTATTTCTCAATGAGTTTAGGATGATTAGCGATGCGATTGATATTCTTGATGCACAAGTTTTGAATATAGGCGTCGAGTTTAAAGTCGTTACTGAGCAACAAGCAATAAAGAATATAATCATTCAAGACATAATAACTCGATTACAAAGCTTTTTTGATATTAAAAACTTCCAGATAGATCAACCTATCCCGATCGATGACGTTAGAAATATAATTTTCAATAGTCCAGGTGTCGTATCAGTGTTAGAAACAAGATTTAGAAACCTAAGTGGTAAACAAAACGAAAGAGAGTACAGCGGCACAGCATTCGACGTTAATTCTAATATAAGAAAGAATTTAATTATAGGGCCGCCTGGATCAATTTTCGAAATGAAATATCCCAAATTTGACATAGTCGGCAGCGCAGTTTAACGGAGACGTCATGAAAAGACTATTATCAGCTAGTAAAGATACTTACATAACAAACAGAATAATACGTAATGCTTTTCGTGCGACAGACACAAATGTCGGTCAAGCAGGAACGTTGGATTTATTTAAGCTTGCGGGTGAATCTTCATACACTACTGATGGTCCACTGATCTCAGGAACGACAGACCCAATTGAGCTAACAAGACTCTTACTAAAATTTGATTTAAGCCCGTTATATGCATTAACATCTAGCATACTTGATATCTCTGATCAGTCATTTAAATGTACACTAAAGATGTTTGACGTAATCGGCGGGCAAACAATACCTTCAAACTTTACTGCGATATTATATCCGCTATCAAAATCATTTGATGAGGGACTGGGGCGTGATGTTATTTCATATGAAGATATAGATTCATGTAACTTCATTACAGCATCAACAGCAGGCGGATCAACGTCAATTTGGGCACAGTCTGGTGCCAATGCAATGGGATATGCAGGTCAGCAAAATGTTGACGTAATTACTGGCTCTACGTCTCTTGGTAACATGTTTGCAACACAATATTTCGCTGAGGGCTCTGAAGATCTTAGCATGGATATTACGTCTATCATCTCGGCGACGATGACAAACCAACTTCCAGACCATGGTTTCCGTATATCATTCTCAGGAAGTCAGGAAACAGATTCAAAGACCCGGTTTGTAAAAAGATTCATATCAAGACATAGTACTAATACAAGGCAGACACCCAGGGTCATCATCGGCTGGGACGACTCGGTGCATGATAACCACGAAAATTTTGAGTTTGATGTTAGCGGATCACTGTTTTTAAATAATTTTGCTCGGGGCCAACCATCGAATATAGTGTCAGGCACCGCAGCCACACAAATATCAGGTCTAAATTCTCTGTTGTTGACCGTCACGTCGGGGACGAACTCTGGTTCTCTTGCAAATTCGTATTTTTCGTTGACAACAACGGCATCACAACATCAGGTTGGTACGAATTTTATCCCAGGAGTCTATTCTGCATCATTATCAATCTCTTCATTTGAACCAGCACTTAGGGATGAAATAATAAATGCACAGTCAGCAACATTCACTGAAATTTGGGGTTCACTCGATGGTACGATAGGTTATCATACTGGTACGCTCGTAGTAAAGACTATACCCAAATCATCATTCTCTAATGTCCCTGAGCGTTTAAAGCTTAACGTCACAAATATGAGAGAATTTTTTAAAGTAACTGAGAAAGTTAGGTTTAGGGTATTTGCACAAGATGAGGGCACGTTTTCATTACGCTACACTAGAGTACCTATAGAAGCAAAAAGTGTAATTTTTGATAAAGCTTATTACAGAGTCAGAGATACGAACAGCAACGAAACTATTTTTGAATTTGATGAAACGACAAATTCAACAAAACTATCGACAGACTCATCAGGAATGTACTTCGATTTATTTATGAATGATTTAGATGTTGGAAGAGTTTATCAGATAGATATGTTAATAAATAACGGCGGCGTCAAGCAGATTTTTGAACGTGTTGGTGGCGTTTTTAGAGTAGATCCATAATGGCAAAAAGAACAGCACTCGATTTTGGTAAACCTAGGCTATTTTCATCGACGGCTATTCGTCGCATCGTCGACGATAATGGGTCTGTTGTCAATAAAAACGCACAAGATCTAGCAGACACAAATGTCGCCTCATCAGCCTCATTCAGATATGACCCACCATTTCTTGGCATCCGTTCGACACAACAGATTCCTACAGACTTTTCAAGCTTTGAAAATCATACATTTTTTAGCTCTGCTGAAGTCAATGTAAACGTTGCATTTGATAGAATTATTAATGAATACCCATTTGATGGAACAAGAAAAGAGGTTGAGGTATTTCTAGATTCATTAACGGGCTATGAGAAATGGGTATTTGATAGTTTCCCACGTAATAAAGGCTACTTATTCTTCTCTGGATCTTCCTCACCATCTTCTAGCGAGGGAACATACATTAGTGTTAAAGACTTTGCTGGACATCAATACCCGACTGTATCAAAGACAAGGTCGGGCGATAATATACTTGACCCTGGTCTAAACCCATTTACTACAGAATTCCACATTTATGTGCCGGCCGAGACAAACACAGCTCAAGTAATCTGTCAAAAACTTTCTGGATCAAGTAGTGGTTTATCGATTGCCTTGACGGGTTCCGCATCTACTGCAACATGTGGTCTTCTTTTCGGGGTTAGTTCTGGATCGCATACACTTACTACGAGCATGCCAATTACGAAGGGCCAGTTTTCGCATGTTGTAGCTACATTTGATAGAAGGCCAGGCATAAACAACTTACAGCTATTTTTAAACCAAGCGCTTGTTTCAACGTCATCGAACATTGAAGAAATGGGTTTAATAGACTTTACTACCTCACCCCTGATTATAGGTAGCGGTTCTTTACACACAGGTATAGTAACACCCGAAGCTACATTATCTGGAGCGATAGACGAATTCAGGGTATTTCATAGCGCCAGAACACTGAATGAACAAAAACTCTTTGCAAAAAAATCAATTTTTGCAACTCCTGAGCTAAAGTTATATTTTAAGTTCAATGAACCCTCAGGAACAATCGGTCCAGACAGCACGATTTTAGATAGTTCTGGAAACTCTTTACACTCAAAAATATCGAATTTTTCACTCAGTTTAAGAAATACTGGTTCTATTCCCGTACCTATGCTTTCGGAAAAATTAGCAGCGAACCCAATTTTATTTCCAAGCTACGCTGGTGTTGCGGCATTCAATGAAAGTTTATTGGCCTCGGCCAGCTTATATGATAGTGATAATCCGAATATCATTACGAAGCTTATACCTGACCACTACTTCTTAGAAGGTCAGGTACATGAAGGTCTTGGTAGCGAAACTGGTTCGATAGGTGATACACTGGCTGGTAGTGGTATTCCTGGTAGCGCAGAGTTTGGAACATCACAATTAATGTCATCATTTTTGTATACATGGGCAAAGTTTTTTGACGAAATCAAAATGATGGTTGACTTGTTTGGGTCAATTACACATGTTGATTATGACAAGCCAAACTTTACAGCCGATCAGTTTTTGCCGTTTCTTGCAAATTACTATGGCTTCGAAATGCCTGCATTTTTTGTGAATTCATCAATCGAGCAATTTATTGATGCAGAAAATATCGGTAGTGACATCAGCACGAATGCTCTAGCATTACAGTATGTCCAAAACCAAATTTGGCGCCGGATATTAACGAACATTAGCGAGATTATTAAGTCAAAGGGAACATTGCATAGTATAAAGTCACTCTTACGTTCAATGGGCATTGACGCAAATAGTAATTTCAAAATACGCGAATTTGGCGGCGCAACAAAAAGATCACTGCAGGATTCAAGAGAAGATAGATCTCGTGTAGGAACAATGCTGGACTTTAGTGGGTCTTTAGCATCAGTAGTTTCATCATTTAATACGCATGGCATTCCGAATAATAAACCTTTTTTGAAATTGCCATATCTCTCGGGCTCAAGAACAGAGGTTGGGTTCCCTGGTGCTCGCGGACTTATGACCCAGCATTCGATGCATAGCCCCCATGGTATCTCGAATGATGCCAGTGATGGCCTGTTCACATCTGGTTCATGGACATATGAAGCGCTATATAGACACCCCACTTATATAACTGGGCAACATGCCGTAACACAGAGCCTTGCTAGAATATTTACAACAGGCTCTGCGACTCAGGTAACAGGGTCAGGCGGCTTATTATTTAACTTAGTAGCTGTGTCTGGATCTATGCTCACGCTATTTGCATCTCCGGGCGTAGGCGGCACAGCTCCAACATTGACGCTGCCACTATCAGGTGCTGATGTCATGGATGGTCATCCATGGAGTATTTCATTCGGTAGAAATAGAGGCGACGAAATTGGAGCCTTTAATTCCTCTTCATATTTCTTACGAGCAGCAAGACAAGAGTTTGGATCTATAGTAGAAAGTTATACAACGCAAAGCCTTTTTCTTGCATCAGGCTCAACAGCAGGTATGTCTGATGCACAGTCTGTTATATCACCTACACTAAATGCTTCTGGTACATTTGTCGTGATTGGTTCGCAAAGCCTAACTGAGAACCAGTCTGGCATGTTCTTGAACAACTCCGCCGTAGGTCAAATGGCCAAAGCAACATCGTTCAGTGGAAAAGTTACGCAGATACGTTTCTGGAGTAAGGGGCTTACAAAGGGCGAAAGTATTGAGCATGCAAGAAACTATGATTCTCTTGGTGTAGAAACTCCCGGTTCAAATTTTAACTTTTCAACCGGCTTCTCAGGTTCATTCGAGAAGCTTCGTTTGGATATTACGACAGAGCAGCACTTATCAAAGAGCTCAGCAAGTGGTGATATAGAACTTTTTGACTATTCGCAGAATAATTTCCATGGCGCAGCTTCTGGATTTGAGCCATCTGTTAACGTTCTATCACCAGAGAGATATTTCTTTAGTCAGCTATCACCTAGGTTTGATGAAGCAGCATCGAACAATAAAGTAAGAATAAGAAGTTTCCAATCATTCGAAAATGCTTCATCATTTAAGACGCAGATAGCTCCAGTTTATGAGATCCCTTTAAGCGAAGCTCCTGTCGATGATGCCAGGTTCTCTATAGATTTTTCTATCATGGATGCTCTAAATGACGATATCATTAAGATATTTTCAACACTAGATAGCTTAGACAACACTTTAGGTAACCCTGAATTGTTATTTTCTCCAGATTATCCAGAGCTCGAAACGCTCAGAAATGTTTACTTTAATAGACTAACTGGACAAGTAAGAATGAGACAATTTTTTGAATTTTTTAAGTGGTTTGATTCAATGCTGGGTATATCATCATTTATAGAGCAGCTTGTCCCAAGGAAGACGCTATTTCTAGGGACAAATTTCATTATTGAAAGCCACATGCTTGAAAGGCCTAAGCTTGAATATCATTCGACCGATATTTATTTGGGCGAGGCTGATAGAGACAGCAAGAAGGGTATCATATTGGTACAGCAGCTAACAGGTCAATTGGGGAGACAATAAATGCAAGGCTCATTTGGATATTTTACGCCCTTTGTAGAAGCTAAAACAGTAAGAACAACACCTACTGTAATGACACAAACAGGCTCAAATTTGAGTGCTATAGAGCATGTGCTGCAAGGCATTTCTGTCGTTACGGAGAGACAAAAGTATTCTGGTATGTTACCAAAGTTGGGCACCGGTCGCCTCGACGGGCAGATCGAAATCACAACTTTTGGGCAATCAAAAGAGTTTAATGAGAATGAAAAGTTCGAAGAATTATTACGCTTTAACCCAGTAACGTATATAGAGAATCCAAATACTTTAATTTTTCCCGCAGTTCTTGGCAATGCATCACTTGAAGATCCAGAGAGGTTCGGTGGGTTTATAGAACCATTAACAATAGATTCTAGAGAGCTCTTAAAGTCATTACAAGCACTTGATGATGACCCTCATAGAATTAGAGGGCATATACAAGACGGAAATGAGGATTCATTTACTAAAACATCGAAGATTGTACAATTCATAGATAATTTTGATGATTCACTTCCAGATGACCTATATATCGATTCTACGTCACATATCGGCTCATTAGGTGGTGATATTCTTATTCCAGGCTATTTTCCAGAATCAGAGAAAAAAATTGCACCATTTGATGAAACGATTACACAGGGTAAAGTATTTATTCCAGGAAGCATCGCTGGTTCAAGTACGGGCGATATAGAGAGTGCAATAATAGCAATGACCAATTCAGCGACAGATGATATACCTGGTATCGATTATAAGTCTATGGGAGCAGGATTTACATATTCAAATAATCCTGCAGGCACAGATTCTATCGCTTATGGCGGTCTAAAGAGATGACTAACATCAACTTAGCATCTCGTATACAGATACGAGACGAGGATAACACGACTGGTAGTTATCCTACTATTTCTAGAACGAGTACAGATCGCCCCGGTACATTTGGCAGCAGGTTCGATGATACAAACTCTATTGTGTTTATTGAATCTACACAGATCACATTACCCGCTGGGTTACCTTTATCATCACCATTTATTACTGACCAGACATCCTCATTCACGTCAGTAACTGGGGCCGTACGGAAAGGTATCGCCGACGGCATCGCAATATTCTCTACTGGTCAGATACTGTCTGCCTTCGATGATAGCTTACATCCTGAGCAAAGTGTCTATGATAACTTTCATGAAACTGGTTCAACATTAGCAACCGTAGGGTTCGGGTTTACATCACCCTTACGAAGTAAGACTAAACTAACTGTAAACTTAAACCAGTCATTGACTACAACACTGCAATTATCATCATCGTTAAACAATGATAGGGTAGATGGCACCGGCAGTTATCCTATGGCATATTACAATTTTGATAAAGTGTCCTGGGAAAATGTTGGCCAAGGGACAGGATATAATACAAACTCGCCTACAGCGGATGGACAGCCTGATCACAACTTAGCAACTCAAATGTTAGGCTTTTCGCCATCATTTTTGGGTGATGGTAATATTATAGGCAATTCTTCGCAGTCGGCAATCCCATTTGATGCATTCGGATTTCCTACCCACCAAAAATTTCATGCAACTTCATCGCAAGTTTACCCAGTTTCTAACTTGATAGACAAACCCTTTCTAGTAGAAAAGGTTATATATGAATGTTCTGCATCATTTAGCGGAACTGGTGACTTTATTGAACAATCTGAGGGCCTCTATAACACATTTTTTGTCTTGAACCAGAGAGGTCCATTTTCTGCTTCAATAAGTAATGGCCCATATTTACTAACTGACACCAAGCAACTAACAACATCAATTCCCTCTGGTATCATTTTATCACAAAATGGTTCACCTACATACGTTGATACTCAGCGTGATATCGTTACATGGTTGCAAGTTGCATCATTTTCTTCGACCATTAACTCTTCTTCGTCTGACCACTCAAACTTTGCTCTTAGGGAAAAGAATATAATATCTACGACAGGAGCTAACTGGTCAGATAAACTGATATTGTCGGGCGTCGCAAAAACACCCGCGAAGGTAGGGTTGCATAGTAGCTTTAATGATAACGATGATGTCAATGAAGAACCTGTAACTTATCGTTTCGGTGGCCGAGGCAATTTAGGAAAGCCATCAGGAAGAGATCTTGTCTCTGGATTCGTTTCGAACATCGGGAATACACCAATTGCCTTAACGGATTTTAACAAAGCTACTGTAATTTCTGGTACAAGTCCGTACATCATTATGCCAGGTGATAAGCTTATTTTTGGGTGGCAAGTTGCTCAACCTGGTTCACCAGTAAGCGTCGCAAATGCATTTAATCCAACACTAACGTTACCACCGGCGTCTGGTAGGTTAACATTATATGGGTCATACATTTGTGATGCTCAAGAAATTCATGATTCACTCAACCAGCAATTAACGACAAATGCTGTACATGAAGACGTGAGAGGAACTGGGATTATTCATGATCAGTTCGACGTCGAGCAATTAACACAGTTTTCTGGTACAATAAATGCTAGATTTTTAACTGGTACTATCGGGTTAGCGGAGTCTAGGCGCGTCCAAGCATCAACAATCTCTTTTGACAGAAATGTAAGTCATCATAAACTTTTATCTGGCTCATTTATCCCAGGATTTATTCGGGGTACTCAACATACATCGGAGAATGAAAGGTTCTTTGATACATTATTACCAGATCCAGCTGAAATAACTGCGCTGAATGGTGTCTTAGTTGAGTGGCAATCAAACGGCGGAACGCTGGCTAACCAAAACATGATTAACTTAGGTCACGTTATGACTGGTGATAGCAACACAGACACTACGTGGCCCTTAGCTTTTCCGTTTGAGCCAAAATATTCATCGTTAAACAGAAATCTAACGTTACCGACAGTGGCAGATCAAACATTCATACCCGGTGTAACTAGGCGTTCTCCGATGTCCATTAAGAGATCTAATGATCTTTTATTCTCTACTCAAAGGTATTCACTATTAAATGCTAAAGATAGGGTAAGCTCAGCAGGAGATTTTACTCATCACAGTGCAGCTTCATCAAGAGATATGCTTTTGCATTATTATGGTACAGGCGACTTTTTCTCTGGTAGCGTAAAGCCTTTTGAGGTCAGGTCTGATAAATATATTTTTGGCTCCGTACATAGAGGCTTCAAGTATGGCATCTTGAACCCAATAAAGCAATTTACAAAGGCCATCTTCAAGAGAGATCACTATGGATATTTCAGAGATATGCTTGAGCAGCGCTTAGATGCAAAATTCTATGATATTATAGGGTTAACAAGCGATGGTATAAAGTCTGGGGGCCCAGCTCTACGCACAAGCCCCATTACTATACGCTTCGTTGCGTCAGGTTCGAATACAGCAGTTACACCTATTACAACAGATTCTTCAAACTTAAGTCACGAAGCAACATCTAGTTTACCCTATTTTGATGGGGTATCAAGGAACTAACATGTCAGGTATTTTAGACAGCAAAACAAGAATGCTTGATACCGTCGTTACAGACGAGGGCAAGAGACAAATAGCTGCCGGCGAATTAAGAATAAAATTCGTCTCGTTTACAGATTGTAACACATTTTATGAAAGTGACATAATCAGCGGGTCAACAGACGCATCTGATAGATTATTCCTTGAGGTTGGTTCGCTGCCCCAAGATAGAATAACATTTGAGTCAGATGATTCTGGAAAGCTTAAACCTTTAAGAGGTTCAAATATTGATGTTCTCGATGGCAAGATTTTATCAGGTTCATCTACATCATTTCTTGGAGTTGTTACTGGATCCGCATTTTCAAGCTTGGCAGAGGTACTTGCTGATACAACAGTCAACAATTTTCAAAAATTGCAACTAATTAGAACAGAAGATAATTTCTTTGATGCAGAAAACGAATTCGCTGTGAATACAAACGAAGTAGAATTTAGTATTTCTGATGCTGCACCTATTAACCCCGGACAAATGACGACAGCAAATATAGATGATGTTGAAACATTGTTTCAGGATAAGAGGCTGTCTCACCTTCCGAACTTCAAATATCTACCGCCAGTAAACACCGACGGCACATCACTTGGTGATTATCCTTTGCTTGGCCAGCAAAAGAGTGAGTTGTCATATACACAGCTCATGGGTGAATTGGCCAACAAAGAAAAGCGTGTTATAGAGTTTTCACAAAATACACTACAAGCGAACGTAATGTGTCAATTTTTTGAATTTAAGCAAGATCGACTTTTGAAGTTAGACGCTATTGATTTTGGCGAAATTTCAACTGGAGATCAAGATTTCCCAAATAAGAGAATATATTTCATAGGGAAGCTATTTATTGATAGCTTCGGCGCTCATACATTCGTGAATATATTTACACTTATTTTTGAGTAATACAGGTGATATATGAAAATCGCAAGCAAAAAAACATCCGAATTACTTAAGGTCGATAATAATTTCGCACAACTTTTAAAGATAGAGGGCGGAATATTTTATTACAAGTTTGAATATAGATCTTCAACGATCGATGCACTTAGAAAAGGCGCAAATATAGTTAGGTTGTCTGTTAGAAAAAGTTTACCCCTGCAAGAAGATAACATCTTCAAGAGTGCTGGTAAATCGAATTATGAACTTATTGAAGATATACTACATTATGAACCAAAGAAAAAGTCGGCAAAAAGAGATGATGAGTCAAGTATACTGGTAAGAAAAAACTCTGATATCACGTCGAAGCTAAACAATGATCTCATCTCTAGCATAAAATTAAGCTCTTTGCCAGCAAGCAGCATAATGCCTGCTCGTAAAGTTGTCGACTTAAAAACTGTCACGGAGATAAGGGCTTCAAACTTGAATGTACCAGTCATACAAAACTCAGTAGCCCGGTCACAAGAAACATCATCACGACAAGGTCATCAAGTAGCGGCAGTTGATATGATATTCAATGATGGTGTTGATCCATCTACAGTAGCTGCAAGGTATAGACCATCTGTAGGGACAGAAAAAGCATTTCGTGGCGTCGCTCCTATTGCACAAGAACAAGTTGAAACGCCCACGGTAAATGCGCAAGATTCACGCCGAAGATTTCTTATAGATACATTATTAAGTAATGTTAAGAAAACAATAACATTAGGTGATCTTGCAGCAAATACACCAGTTCCAGTAGTTTCTAATAAAAAACAAATTGACGTAAGAAATTCTGAGCTTGTTCTAGTGCCTGAGGTCGATGTCGGCTTAGAAGATTTCTATGTCATTTTTGAGCTTATAACTAGCACCGGTGAAGTACTAGAGTCACAAGCAAGAAGAGTAAACCACAGCTTTCTATCAAAAGTATTTAATACACCTAGACTACCTCCAAGCATTAATATATCACCAACTCAAATATCTGGTAGGAATGTTCTAGAAGTTCAGCAGAATGATCCCATCGCCATGAAGGTTGGCGTTTATAGACGTTCAATAAAAAAATCAGACCCAGATATGTTATCATCTGTCTATCAGTTCATCGCTGAACTCAAGTTAACGCAAGCGGAAGGCATAGTCAAGTTTACTGACGTTACGAATAATTCACACATCAACTTATACAGGTGCATCTCTATTGGTCCAGGAAATGCACAAGGTGCTGAGTTTGCAAATGCCGTTGCTATTGCACAAAAAGGTATAGGTGGCGATGCGTCGCACAGACAAGCCTTCGCATCACTCTCAGCAATAAATTCACCTTCAGGTGTTGAAGTATTGGTTGAAAATGTTTCGCCTGGGCCAATAGCCGTCGCCATTTTAAAGAGAGATAAAACAGTATTTCAAAAAGAATTTCAATTCATTAAGACAGACACTAGGGTCATCTTAATTAATGATGGGCTGCAAAACACGCTATTTATTGACTCAGATGTAAAAGATAGTCATGTATATGAGTATATATGTAGGCTTTATTACAATGATGGTTCCGTTTTAGACTCAAGCGCGAATGTTTTACATGAGTTCATAAAGCATTCAGTGGGTGTTGTTACAGCAAAAATTAGTAATTTACAAGTTATAAAGAATAGTTCGAGAACAGATGTTTCTTTTAATGTTGCGTCAAAAATAGAAGCCACCGATTTAGATGCAGTGAAAAAAACACTAGAAAAGCAAGGGCTTGCGAGCTTATTTAGCGAAGAGTTAAAGCTTGAGCGAAATAAGCTGCAGAGACTAATCGCACATAATATTGTTAGATTAAATTTGACTACTGGCGAAAAAGAAGATTTTGGTACTATTACAGACGAAATTTTTATCGACAGTGCTGCAAGCGTAAGTACCTCAATTAAACCTCTAAAAGTAGGTAACAATTATCGTTACATTATTACAACATTATTACGAGATGCAGAGACTACATTCGACGATTATGTTAAGTCAGCTGATGATGTTTCTACGGGGAAATCATATACATTTAAGCCCGCGAAGTTTTTGCACCCATTTACTTTAAAGACAGGTACGTTAATTGACAGACAGTCACATGCTTCAAACCATCCACAGGATGATTTTGCTATGGGTAGAATAGGCAACCCATTAGTCATTAATGTTCCTCTAAGCATATCATTGCCCTCTATCAAAAAAATCAGTGCTACAAGAGTTAGTACCGATACAGTTAATGTAAGATGGGTAATTGATGGTGATGTTACATTTGTTGAACACTACATTATAATAAAAGACAATCTTGGTATGAGTGCTATTTCTGGAAAAGTTCATCATGTAACATCGAACAACACGTTCGAGTTTTATGACACATTAGAGTCAGATGATATCGGCGAAATAAGTTATAGAGTTATACCTGTTTTAAATGATTATAAAAGAGGGTTGTCATCAAACAGCGCTACGGTAATAATTAAAGATGGAAGGATTTAATGACTATTGGCGCAAGAACTGGGAATACATCAACATCAGGGAATGCACGAACTGGAAATGTTGCTGCACAACCCAGAGAAGGTAGAACGACAAGCAACTTAACTGTAAATGGCCTAACAGACGCAGTTAAAAGTACTGTGGCAAGTGTATCAACATTTTCTCGGCCACCAGCAGAGTCAAACACCATACCAAATGAATCACTTGAAAGTGTAAAGTTATCATCTGATTCAAGCAATTATAACGCAGTAATGAATAAGGGCTTTAACAGCTTTAGACCCGAAATCCTTGCAGCATTTCAATTCGAGCCTGTTTACGAAGATGATAACAACATCCCTGGGCCCGTCGGAAAAATGCTCGATTTTCAAATAGCAGCAAGACGTTTACAGGCTGAGAATGTAATGAGGCTTGTCAACGAGTTAAAAACGAACCCAGAGACAAGCAGCATAATTTCTCGAATAGAAGAAGAGATTTCGCAGCATGAAGAGGCGGCAAATAAAGAAATCCAGTTCCTTGATAGTCTGGTTAGAGTGTTAAATGCTTCAAAAACTTCATTTAATGTTAAGTTGAATAGTAATAAAATTAAGGCTGAAATACAGGCGAGGCGAGACATACAGGGTAGAAATAAAGCCAGTATATCTAGGAACGTACGTCCCACAAAGACGCTTAGCGAACTAATGGTTGATGATTTAAAGTTTTCGTCTCAAGGGTTTGCGAAATTTACGAATACAAAGATTATAGGGCAGTTGATAGACGATTTGAGAGCGATATTAACATCATTCTCGCCTCAAATTTTTGATTTGCCTAACGCAGACAGGGAAAATGACCTAGATCCCACCAGGTTGTCAAGAATAGATGATCAAACGATCGGTTCTGCCATAGAGTTTGATATTGCAAACCTATCACTTAGTTCACAAGCGGATGTTCAATCTGGCGCTACAAGCAATGCACTGACATCATACATGTCTTCTTTATCACAAGTGACAAACCATGATGACAGACTAAAGATACTATTTAGTTTATTGTCAAAAGAATTGAGGGTTTCTACAGGGTTAAGTTTAAAAAATATAAAGACAATCGCAACGTCGGTTTTTTCTGAGACTAATATTGACGGAAGCATTTTCGAAAAAATGTTGGGTAACATCGGTAATGAAGTTTTGTCATCAATTCCGCCACCAGAAAACTCAATTAGTAGCTTGCTTCGTTTAGTGACGGCTGATGGCGTCGTATTACCCTTTGAACAATCTGCGATTTCAACAAACGCGTTTCAAGAATACATCCCTGGAGGCGATTTCTATGTTGACTCAATAGTCAGAGGGAATAACATTTTTGATTCTACGCAACTTAATGAGTATGCTACAGCATTAAATTCTGGTGTTACTGGCCTTGCAGCAATCGTCGAAGGTACACTTGATGTTAATGCTGTTAATAATGATAGACTGGGCTTGAATGTAGATGATCTAATGGACCGTGCTTTTCGATCAATACACGATTCTGCAAAATCTATATCTGACAAGGATTCAACAAGGGATACATTCATACCCGCGTTACTAATATCAGCAAGCTCAGATCAGACGATGCGGTATTATCTCTACTTATATATGTTGATATTCGGGTATGAAAAGTCTGATAAATTTGGTGTAGAAAATAAATTTTTCGAAACTATGCAGTCGGCTGGTTTGACACGCGCTGTAGTTGCAAGCGCAATAAAAGCTGCATTTTTAGAACCATTCGTTAACCCAGTACAAGGCTTAATCGACAGAGCCGGTAATACATCTGACATCATACTTATCTCTGAGATGATCATGGAAAGAGTGTATTTTAGATTTCGGAAAGACACAGTCGACCCATCAAAAAGCTCATACCTCGGAAACTTCGCGTTTAACCACTTAACTGGTTTAGGTGCCGGGACGTCACAAGACAACCTATTTCTGTCAATGTTTAGCATGTTAAACTCGCTTGATAATATTTGCAGATCGGCCATCACAGCAACACAAAGCACTGACAATAGCGATGCATATTTTTCTAATACACATAAAGGGTTGACTAAGTTTAACAATATTGGTGTCCATCAGATGGTGATGGTTGTTTTAGATATCTTTATTACTACATATACTAAGTTTGCACCAATCATGATAACTGGTGTTAAGTCTTTGAGATCTTTAGATACAAGTACATCATTTAGTGACGCACTTAAAGTCAGTAGCCCAGGAATAGAAATAGACATAGATGATGATGCATTTACAGTGATGGAACACTCACTCTTCCAATTTCTAGATTCAGGTTCACGTTTAAGTGCTGGAATAGATCTACGGCTTGATAGAGATATGAGATTTCGTATTGGCGCTCAGTTAGGAGATTTAAACAACATACGACAAAAAGCATCAAACGAAGACTTACTAGTAAGAGATATTGTTGACGCTTTATTATCAATCATGAATATGGTTGTTGCATCAGCTGCAGAAGCAAAGAGTTTTTTTGATCCAAAAGGTTCAAACGCTACTTTACTCGAGTCAATAGCATTATCAATTGACTCGAATGAAAAGCTTAGTGCGCTCGATGCAGCCCAAGTTTCACTAGCAAGAGTTGAGCTGGATGATCATATTATAGCACGCTCAACAGCAGCATCGGACCAAACGAACGCTGGGGCTCTATCTAGTGATGTTTCGCCCTTTATAGATGATACTGCGACATCACCAGATGTAAGGAATTCAGTTTTTTCTTTGGCGAAGCAACCAGAATTTTTAGGCTCAGCTGAAACAAGTATGAAGGTGCTAGCTGTTGGTATACCAGCTGGATTTAATGACGCTCTAAAAAGAAAACTTGATTTCTTTTTTGCTGATAGAAGTGCGACAAAAATAAAGGGCTCTTTAAGCGGCATCATCAAAATGAATGTATACATGCAAGACGCGATGTTCGATGATGTTATCTTTAAGCCGAAAGAGTATATTTTCGAGATGGGAAGGTTCGTAAGCGCTGATTCTTTTAAAAATAATGTCCAAGAAGTAATGGCTTTTAATAATATTACAACAAAAATAAAGCATAAAGTAGCATTATCTGGCTCACCTTTACTAGAATCTGGAGTTGGTATTGCTGCGTTAAATTCGCCAGAGTATGAATTTTTGTCTGATACACAGAAATTAGAGTTAATAACTAATCATACGAAGAGTTATATATTGCGAACGTATATTAAAATCTTGACCGGCGTCGACATGCGAGAAAACAACTTTTTCCTAAATGATGAAGTTGCTTCTATGCGTGTCGACAGTACTACACACGAGGAATTTAATAAGTTACTGGCCTTACACGTCTCCCAGTTCTTAAATAGAAAATTAACCTTTGATGAGATCAGGGCCAGTAGTGATACAATCGACAGGTTTTTAACGAAACTTGATAATGATGAATCACTTCCTGGTATCATCGAGAAGATTGCAAATTCATTTCCGGCAGAACCTCATTCCGCTAATATAGAGATATCACAAGATCTTGTAACATTTTTAAATGTTTTTTCTTCTAAATCAGTATTATTCGGTGCCGGAGCTAGGCGGCAAAAGGTTTTATCACCAAAACTGTTTGAAAGAATCTTTATGCTAGCTCTCGATGCTAACGATTTCGAAATAGACATTGAGAAAACGAGAAGCACAACTTCTGGCAGAACATTTTTAGATTCGAATACTATAGTCAGTGGGTTAACTAAAGTATCCACGACCACTGGGCAAACGACCATTGATACATTTAAAGTAAACTATGATGTATTACGTCCAAAGGGAGCTGTGGGCATCCAGCAGTTTTTTGTTTCAATAGAGCATATGCCTGCTGCTGATCAGGTTGCATCACCAGTTCCGGCTCAAGCTACAGAGATTTCATTTGGAAATTCGGGGCCAAGAGAAACGCCTACTACAAGAACTGTTAGCCACGGCGCCGCGAAGGGTTTAGCTTCCAGCACTCGCACCGCCATGGCTACAAAATCAGAGATTACACGCTTAACAAAACCTGATGCAGGTTTGGTAGAGGTATTATGACGGTTTCATTTCCATCATCAAGAGTAACATTAGCAGACGTGCCTGAAGTTACTGCATTCAGGGCAAAATTTCAGTATAATTTCTTTACTAGGGATGAGATGACTAATGATGGGGGTACTGTCCCTGCAAGACTGCTGGAAGTTCCTGGTCAAGTACTGAATGACAAGAGAATAGATTTGATCGCAAAATCGAATCCAAGGTTCGTGAGGTTTAGTTTTTGCCCAGTCCAGCCATTCGCTACTCGCCAAAATGAATTCGTTACTACACAAGAGCACGCGGGTGCTGGGTTTGCAACAGACATAGAAGATAATATCCAATCAATTCAAACTGAGGAATCATTCTCGAATAACTCATTTCTAGGGATGTCATTTCAAGATGATAACTCTGATAGAAAGTTTAAAACGATTGTATCTGGCTCAATAGCAAAAAGAGTAACATCTCATAATAGACTTAAGCTTGCACAAATAGAAGACCAAACAACAACAATAATAGATGGTTTAACTGATGAGCACTCATTGTTAGATGCAGCTAAAGCATTAGCAGAGCAGACGTCAGGCCAAGTATCAGATAATTTGGTTTCTGCAGCATTGGACAAAATACAAATCTTAAAGTTGTCTTTTATCGATGACGAGAAAACAACGGAGCTGATAAATGATACTTTCGAAGCAGTTAAAGATGTAACGATCAAAGCACAGTTCAACAATAAAATAGTCGGTACTGTCGTTAGTTCTGTAGTAAATGACAATATGAGCAACTTCAGCGATGAGTTTTCGCAGATTCTTTCTGATGCCGTATCTAGACAACAACATGCACTATCAGTGGCAACACCAAATGTGATAAACAAAGACGAATTTGATTCATTATTCGAAGCAATAAGAGTTCAACCAGTTGATGCAACTGACATCATTACAGGCAGCAGAATTCTAGGGTATGTCATAGAAAAGTATGAACTGCAAAATGGGTTGACGCCAGTTAAAAGAGAATCGATTATACTTAACGGGCATACATCAACCGTCGCTGTAGATTCTAAAGTTGCATACGGGAAAGTCTATGTCTATACTATAAGAACCATTGCAGAAGTCACAGTCAGGGCGACAAATGATGATTCTACTGAGGTCGTTAACGCAGTTGGGCTAATTGCATCAAGAAGAAGTAAACGAATTACGGTTTCTTGTGTTGAAAACGTTCCTCCGCCACCACCTGTCGATTTTTGTATTACATGGGACTACAAACAGAGAGCGCCTACACTAATGTGGTCATTTCCAACTAACACACAGAGAGATATAAAAAAGTTCCAAGTATTTAAAAGAAATACGATAGCATCTGCATTCCAGCTTATACATGAGCTTGATTTTAACGATGCAGCTATCAAGTTTGGAAATTTAGAGACGCCGGCTGCTAGCAGTGTTGAAGTATTAAAGTCACCTTCAACATTATATACAGATCTTGGGTTTGGAAAAGATTCATCCGCTATCTACGCATTGTGTTCCGTTGATGCTCATGGTTTAACATCAAATTACTCAATGCAGTTTGATGTTAAATTTGATAGATTCGCAAATAAATTGACGAAAGAACTTGTGTCATCATCTGGGGCCCCGAAAGCATATCCGAATATGATGCTATCAACTGACTTATTCATGGACACAATAAAGAGCTCTGGACACTCCAGGGTTACTGTCGTTTTTGACCCTGAATTTCTTGAGGTAAACGACAAGAACGGGAATGGGTTAGATTTAATCGCTACAGGTCCTGCTGACGAAAAGTACAAACTACAGATTATAAATACTGACGTGCAGAAGCAAGCAAGTGTAGATATAACTGTGAAAGACCGACGAAACACAACTCCCTCAGATATAAACGCAAATTCTGGGCAAGGAACTCGTAGGACGATATAATTATTTATCAATCTAATAGATTTTATGTAAAGTACATATATTAAAGAAGATTTTTAAAATGGAGACGATAACAACATGGGTTTTTTAAATCATGCGACAAATAACATACTGTTAGATGCAGTTTTAACAGATACAGGCCGGCAATTTTTGTCACGTAACGACGGGTCATTTTCTGTTGTGAAGTTTGCTTTCGGCGACGACGAAATTGATTATGGGATAATCAAAGAGTTCGGTAGAACCGTAGGGAAAGAAAAGATCGAAAAAAATACACCGATCTTTGAAGCTATTACGAATAGTAATCTAGCACAAAAACATAGACTTGTAAGTGTTTCGAATCCAAACTTAATTAGATTTCCCTCGATGTCGCTTGTTGGTGGCGCTTCTTTAATAGATATGGGTCGCTCATCAACGCGGCAGACTAGACAGGTCGTAGAACAAACTATTTTAAATGAAAGTTCAATTGACGTTGAACTGAGAGATCAAGCATTCGAGATTGAGGTAAGTAATTTATTCTTACAAGTTGCAGGAAATACACCTGATGACATTAACTCAAACCAACGTGCTAAATACTTATTACCACGTGATGCTGCACAGACAGCACTCGGCGGTTCTAGATTAACATTCACACTTGAACTTAAAGCAATTACTGATGCACAATTTGATGTTTTCGGTACACTACAAGATAAAAGTCAAATTAGGACGTTCGTGAAAATTTCTGGTTTGCACAGCGGGACTGTTAAAGAGTTCGAAGTTCGAATCTCAAAAACAGGATGATAAAAAATGTCAGTATTTAAAGAATTAAAGCAGTCAGACGTTAAAACAGTTAAGAATTTTCTTAACCAGTTAGTTGATATTACGCAAGAAGATATATCAGGTTCTACAACACGTCAAAGACATCAAGTTTTTGTCACGGGAGGTGTGGGGCCCGGGGTCACATCATCACTCTTTCAGACTGTCTATGATCAAGACTTTACACTTCAAACAGCAAACCCGATTTTTGACATGACGGTTGGCTTGTTTTACTCTGGTTCTACAGTTCAAGATGCTAAAACTGGCGAAGATTCAGCTGGTAAGCTGCTGTTCCCATCTACATCTTTAATGATGAGAGAAAAAGTTAGTGTTTATAAACAATTTGCGCAGAACCTTTTAGGAGAATCTACAGCACAATTCGTTGCGCCACTAAATTCTATGTCAACGTCTGATCAACTAGATGACGCTCTCTTTATATGCTACAAACGCTTATTTCATCGCGATCAGATAAAGAGAGAAACCTTCGCAATGAAGTTCTTTCAATCTGCTGCTTATGCTCCTCTTGGTGCATCACAACCGACGACACCTAATTTAGCGACGACGTCAGAATCAGGCTCAGTTATTTTCACAGATACAGGTGCGGCAATAACGAAAGAAGTAACTTTCGGCGGTCAGGTATCAAACATCGTAGATTCATCTGATACCTCAAGAACAGTTGGGTTGATGTTTAATGACCAAGGTGTGGTTGTACTTGACCTCGCAAAAATTATATCATCATCACAATTAGTAACAGGTGCTATTTCTGCGTTGAATGGTGCAGGTGCTGTGCCTCAAGCTGGACAGACTGTTATTGGTGGGCCCAAGGGCGGCAATCCTCGGGCAAAATTTATTCCGGACTTTCTAACATCAGGTTCTGTTGATAACATCATCGATCACTTTTGCTCTACACGATTTAGTTCTGGCTCTGAAACTGCTATGGCATTCCAGAATTTGACAAACATTAATTCGACGTTGTACTTTGCTAGAGCATCGGCAGATGAGTTTAATTATTCATCGAATACATCATTCGTTGATTCTGATAACAAGATTACAGTTATTGATGTTGGGCAAGAAGAAACGCAACGTTCATTTACATTTATAACATCTGTTGGGCTTTATGATGCAAATAGCAATATGCTTGCTGTAGCAAAGCTGTCACGCCCAGTTGAAAAAAACGACGAGAAGGATCTTTCTCTTCGCATCAGATTGGATTTTTAAGGAAAAAGTATGACACTTAATTGGCACTCAGCGGGTCTGTTTAATGTTGGTTCTCACCAGGTTACTGGAGTTCCATACATGACAGGCTCGACACTACTAGCAGCAAGTTTTGGCAACAACAACGCCCAACAAAGATTAGATTTTCCCTATGTAACGAAAGAGATCAGGGTAACTAACAAATCTGATCAAGCAATCAGAGTTCATTTTAATGATCTGACGTCAGGACGAGTTGAGGCGGGATTGCACTACGCGACAATACCCTCAGCAAGTAATTCTTCGACGTTTAAGGTTATGGCAAAACAGATGTGGGTATCACTTGCCGATGGCTCGGCAAATGCAGTATTTGAAGTTGCTGCTGAACTTACAGTAATCCCTAGTAAACATATGGCTGCGTTGACTGGCTCAGGTTTAACTGATTAATACAACACTGGAGTAAAAAATGGCTATTCAATACGTCGGAAAGGACGATGTTGAACAATTTACGTTGCAAACGAACCCTCGTAGAACGTTTATATCATCGTCGACTGATGGTGTAACTGGATCAGTTTCACTTTTTGCTCGAAGTTCAAAAATAGAAAAAGAGTTAAACACACTTTCAACATTTTCTGGAAGTGTGTTTAATGACAATAATATAGAACAAATTCTTGCCACAGCGGTAAATAAAGGTACATCTGACATCTCAAGTGAAATGGCAGCATACCTTAGTTCTGTAAACGCAAGTGTACGCTCTATAGCGAAGCAGACGACCCGCCAGATTACTAGATTTGAACCTTCTACGAAGTTCACTTCTGATACTGGTAAGAAAAATATAGTAAAGAATTTACTGTTTCCATATTATAGGGATATCCAGCCTTCATCACATTGGGCATACACAAATTATCATACACTAAATTTCTTTACTGCATCATCTGTCCCGACTGACTCTGTGTTATTATACCCAAACTCTTCGTCTGCTAGCTCTAACAGCGCTGCATCAGGTTCTTATATGTTGGATGGTGCATTCACATTCGAGTTCTATATAAATCCAAGATATACGACGGACAAGCAGTTTGATGAATACCCAGCAGGCACATTATTTCACCTGTCTTCTAGTTATGCAGTATCAATAGTATCAGGCTCTGGACGCGACTCAACAAACCGTGTATCAAGCTATAGAATACTGCTACAAGTATCAGGTGGCGCAGATACATCTCCCTCATCAATAGATCTCTCAGCACTTCCTGATCAGACATATTTATCTGATGAGCATTCGCTTAAAAGAAATCATTGGCATCATGTTGGTATTAGATGGGCAGAAAATACAAATAGCAGAACAGGTTCATTTGTTATAGATGGCTTAGAGAAAGGTACATTTGTATTTCCTTCTGCTACTATTGCTCCAGCACCATTTTCTGCTGGTAATCCAGACGTTTTGTGCGTTGGCAATTTTTATGAAGGAAACAACTCTGGAAACAGCAATCAAGCATTATTCTTTAATCAAAATATACGAAAGCGCGAAGGGCTGGTCCAGCTAATCGATAACGGAAACGCGGCAACTGATGGTCCACAGGCATATACATTTTCGCACCCACTAAACGCCGAAGTTCATGAGCTAAAGATACATAACACATACAGAACTAGCGAACAACTGCAATATTCTGCCCATACTGGTTCAACTGAAACTGGGAGTATCATTTTTTATGTTCCCCCATTTTTTACAAAAGGCTCACCAACGAGAAGCCCACAAGGGACAAGCGTAGCTGGTGCGGTAAGGGGAGGTATACTACAAACTCCCTTTATAGCGATTTCTGGTACGACGGATACACCCTTTAATACTGCGTACTCTTTTGGGCTTGCAGGTCATCTGCTAAATCTAGAAAATTTTACAAAAGACTTAATCACAAGCAACTTTCCACGCCTTCTTAACCTCTCTGGTACACAGATAACTGGTCCCACACAGGCATTAAGCGCAAACCAGTTTACATACGCTACAGGCTCGTTGAGGAAAAGAAATGTCACTGTGCTACCTAACGACAATGGCTTATTCATTCCTGATTTTAGCTTGCTTGCATCAGGAGCAAGTGATGTATGCCCACAATCAGGTTGCGCTCATGATAAATATGTAAATGATCTTGGGAACTTGGATTATAGTTTAATAACACTAAATAATATGATCCCAACATCAACGTTATTCGATGGTTTAATTTTTGACTCAGGTTCATTTTTTGAAACGATGGCCGGCGCGAACCCAGAGGCTGTAGGCATTGCACCTGGAGCTGTTCATACTGTATACCAAAGAACACGAGATAATTCATCGAATGAAGTTGTATTCTTTGACATCAGTAATATCTTATATGGCAATAAGATTGACCCTGGAACATTCATAGCGACTGATTCAAATATAACTGGCACAAATGGGAAAGTTTCTATAACGATACGCGATAATTCTAATGGCGGGTTGTATAGGGCAGATTCAAAGACAAAACATGCAACATGGAATAACATCGGAAATATTTTCTACAATGAGGGCTTAGCTGTTGTCAAGACGCCGAATATTCCATTTTTTGGGAAAGATAAATACGAAATCAGTTTAGCTGGTGAGCAAAACATTCACATGATGAGAATTCACGTTCCAGCAAGGGCAGGCGAATTTAATTCATCATCAAATCCATCATATATACCAGTTTCAGCATCTAATTTAGCTCATGAAACTGATGCAAAATTTGTATACATCACTGGTCTTAATTTTCATGATGATAACTTAAATGTCATCATGAAGACGCGCTTCGCTCAGCCTATAATAAAACGAGATAGTGATAAATTGTTATTTAGAACGAAGGTCGATTTTTAGTTGTAATAAGTTATAGCCCGCGTTATAATAATATGGTTTATTATTGTGAGATTAAATCGCATAAAAATGTGGTTAGCGATAGCACTGATAAGTATCGCAGGAACTGGGCCATTGGAGCAGCATCTGTCACTGAGTGCTTTTCCTTAACGGGAAATGTAGAGGCTTTATTGTATTTCATGGATGGTGTATTACATCGTATGCATGGGCCATCATATATCAAGTACCACGATGATGGATCTTTACAATTTCTAATATATAGAAGAAGCGGCAATCTCCATAGAGAAGATGGTCCTGCTGAAGTTGTCTTGAGCAAGGATTGCTACATCATGGATGCTTATTATTATTTACATGACATAGAATATTCTTGTACTGAATATCGCTTATATCTTTTATTAAAGAATGACTTTGAAGCTCTAAAAAATACTTACACCAAAAAATATCATGCACCAGAATTGTTGCAATAAGTTATAACTCGTGATACAATGATGATATGTCATATCAACGTGAGGAAGAAATTGTGAGCATAAGAGATCACCTCCTCAGCAGGGGGGGTTGACACAACATCTATTAATGTGTATTTGAATGAGATAGAGGGTATAGCGACGTTTCCGATCTGGAACATGTCAGGACAACTTGCAGGTTACCAACAATATAATCCAGCACGAGCAAAATCATTACACATAGAAGGCGTAACTTGCAAGAGTGAACTAAAATACTTTACGTATGCCGGTTTGGAAGGTGATCCACTCCGTAGAAAAGGCAAGAAAAAGCTTCTTGTTTGGGGTCTTGAGTATCTTGAGCTGTCTACTGCTACAATATTCATAACTGAAGGTATTTTTGATGCGATCAAAATCTTAAATGCTGGGTTCCCTTGTATCGCTGTGTTATCTAACGATCCCCACTACTTAAAATCATTTTTTATGGCCTTGAACCGACCATTGATTGCTATATTGGATAAGGGCAAAGCTGGAGCAAAGCTAGCAAAATATGGTAACAAAGCTCATACAATCCCAGAAGAATTTGGCGATCTTGGAGAAATGTCACAGGGTGAGGTTAATAAATTTTTAGGCGGGCTGGGGTATATATCCTGATGTTTCACCAGTGTTCATGTATCATCATCTAGTTAACTTTAACCTCATATGTATTGGGTACTAAGGCATAAAATTCAATGATTTACGATGTAACGTCAATATATAATACTACATGCTCATCACGATTAGAGAACTTCGGGAAGCAATTTCAAATCAGCTGGTAGAAACTAGCTTGAAAGAGCTAATAAATTGCCTTCTTACAGAAGGCACCATTGATGACATTAAAGCAAGATCTGATAGACATTCTGAAGAATGGGATGAAGTTTTCGAGAAACTTCAAATCCTCCCCCAAGCTAAACTAAAACAATACCTCACGTGGCTTGAACGTGTTTCACGTTCAAATCAAGAGCCCCTAAGAGATATTTCACCTTTAATCATTTCTTTCGACAAAGCTAAAAGCAGGCAGAAGTTAAAGGGAAAAGACACAGATATTAACGCCTATAAGACCCCTGGGGATCTTCATCGGAAGCTTGAAGAGCTTCCTGATGATTCTAAGATAGATTTCAAGGCAGCATCTGGCGATGCTGACAAAGTTTATGAATCAGACAATTTTGTTGTTTTGATGCCCCGAAGCCTTGATGCTTCGTGCGCGCTTGGGCGCGGCACGGCATGGTGCACAGCAAGGACCAAAGGTGAGAACTTATTTTACAATTACATAATAAATGATGGCGTCATTCTTTATTATGTTCTTGACAAGCATGATAAAAAAAGAAAGTGGTCAATTGGGGCAGTCAATGGCGAAGTACAAGAGCCTGAGTATGGTTCTGTAACAGTTGACGAAGATAACGATGATTTTGATTTTAGTTTTGAGTTCGAAGAAGAAGAAGAAGACATTATAAATGCTATTACACTGCATTCAAAAAAAGTAAAAGAGCACCCAGCAATAAAAGATATCAAGAAAGCAGTAACGTCAGTCTCAAGATTTAAAAAGCTCGTTAAAGGCATGCGAGTCCCAGCAATTTTAGCTTTATTGAGTTCATTAGAATCAGCAGGTAATAAATTATCTGGTGAAGTTAGTGATTATACCAACGAAATTATAATACCGGCTTTAACAAAGATGACAACAAGCGAAAATGAGGGTGTGCGAGAAGAAGCATCTCATAGTTCTCGCACACCTCCAGAGCTTCTTGCTACATTGGCTTCTGATGATAACTGGTTTGTGCGTCGCGGCGTTGCTCGTAACCCTTCGACACCCGAGCAAGTATTAATGACATTTATAGACGGCGATGATAAAGATCTTCTAGCTCAAGCTGCAATGACTGTTACAGATCCGAAAACAATCACCATGCTTGCCAAACGTCCCAACCAATCGATCCAGTATGCTGTCTTAAATAATAAAAATGCTTCGCATGAAGTTTTTAAGATACTTGCGACAAATGATATTCCATTTGTTACCTCCGCACTATCACGCCGACCGGCCCTCGGATTTGACATTTACGAAATTTTAGCAAAGAGTAGTAACGCAGGTGTCAGGCGCAACGTCGCCGAAAATCTCTCGACACCAGATGAAATTGTTGTTATGCTTAGAAAAGATAAAAATGATTCTGTGAAATTTGCTGCAGACAATAATTATTAGCAGCAAAGACATACACAGGTAATTTACCATCCAGCAAACCTATGTGTATTATTATGCATGAGCTATATACTGGCGTTAGATGTTAGCACAAGCGTAATCGGATGGTCTATATTAGAAGAATCGAATCTGCTTCTATCGTATCCGGCTAAAATGGGTTATATCGACCTTAGAAAAGTTAAATCTGGTTTCTGGGGTAAAGTTGACATCACGAAAGAATCATTAAAAGCTCTAAAGTATGACATTGATTTATACAACTTCTCAATAACGAAACTAGCGATAGAAGATCCAGTAAAGAAATTCAGACGTGGTATGTCATCTGCGAACACGATTGCTTTGCTTGCAAAATTTAACATCATGGTATCATATTTTGCACGTGAACTGTTTTTAATTGACCCAATCTATATAGACGCAACAGCGGCACGTAAAGCAATTGGTATTCCATTACTATCAAAGAAGAAAGCTGGAGGTAAGAATCAAAAAGAGCAGACGTTTGAATATCTTTCCAACTCAGTTTTTAAGCATGAAGTTTGGGAGCTGAATAGGAATAAGAAAGTTCAGCCATATTGTTTGGATAAAGTTGATGCTTACGTTATTGCTGAGGCTTGCAATCTAGGGCTGGGTGATCCTGCATAATTCGTGTGTGTGTGCAATAGTTATCGTATATGCTCATCACGATTAGAGAACTCCGGGAAATAATTTCAAATCAGCTGGTAGAGGCCCGCATAAAAGACCTAGCCAGACAATTACTCTCAGAAGGTGCGATTGATGATGTCAAAGCAAAATCTAACAGGTCTCCAGAAGAGTGGGATGAAGTTTTAGAAAAACTTCAAGCTCTACCTCAAGCCAAACTAAGACAATATCTTATGTGGCTTGAACGTGTTTCACGTTCAAATCAAGAACCTTTAAGAGACATTTCGCCCCTCATTATTTCTTTTGATGGCGCCAAAAGCAGACAGAAGCTAAAGGGAAAAGACGCAGACATTAATAGTTATAGAACGGCCGGTGATTTACACAGGAAGCTTGAAGAGCTTCCTGATGACTCTAAGATAGACTTCAAGGCAGCATCTGGCGATGCTGACAAAGTTTATGAGTCAGACAACTTTATTGTTCTGATGCCAAGAAGCATCCAGGCTTCTTGTGCAATCGGAAAGGGCACAACATGGTGCACTGCAAGAACAAAGGGCGAGAATCTATTTTATAGCTATATTTTAGAAGGTACAACATCACTTTATTATGTTCTTGATAAACATGACGAAAATAAGAAGTGGTCAATCGGAACAATCGGCGGTGAGGTACAACCATCACACCCGAATGAAATGACTGTTAACCAAAATAATCAACAGTTTGATTTCCAGGAAGCTTTTGGTGATGAATGGCCCAAGATACATGCGGCTATCGAAATGAGCCGTGCAATCGATGACGTCCACCCAGCAATAAGAGATATCAAGAAAGCAGTAACGTCAGTTCCAAGATTTAAAAAATTCGCTCAGGGCTTAAGACCACCCGCATTCGTCGCAACTACAAATCAATTCAAGAATATTGCTGGCTTAAAGCCAACAAAAGACGTTCAAGATTATATTATTGTTTTAAATAACCACCACTATTCAAAAATGTCAAAAAGCAAAGATGTCCGCATTCGACAAGATGTAGCTTATAATACAAGCGTACACGTTGATACTTTGAGAGAACTTGCAAAAGATAAAGATGCAACGGTTAGGCATTGCGCAGCATCAAACCCAAATACACCAGTTGATTCCTTAAAAGAGCTTGCGAAAGATCCTGATGAAACTACACGGTACAATACATTACTTAACCCAAATATACCAGTTGATACTTTGAGAGAACTTGTGAAAAGTAAAGATAAACAGACTAAACGTGGTATAGCATCAAACCCAAATACACCTCCCGACTCCCTGGAAGAGCTTGCAAAAGATAACGATCACCAGACAAGGCAAAATGCTGCGTCCAATAATATGCCCCCTGAGACTTTAAGAGAACTTTCAAAAGACCCAGGTGCAAATGTCCGGCGTGCGGTGGCGATGAACCACCGCACGCCGGGTGATGTCTTAAAAGCTCTTATAAAAGATAAAGCCGCAGGAGTTAGGTGGGGTTTAGCGAATAACCCCAATATATCACCTGATATATTAAGGGTACTTGCGAAAGATCCCAATAGTTCAGTTAAGACATGTGTAGGACTCAATAAAAACACACCAGATGATGTTCTGTTCGCACTTTTGAAAGATGAAGACATAGATGTCAAGTGGGCCGCCTCACGTGCCTGACTGGAGTCTGTTACCTGATTAACACTATTTACCATATACATGTATAATCATATATGATTAAACAAGAATTTGCTCTTGATATACATGGGGATAAGCTATGTGTCGCATAGTACACATTGGTGACGTGCATTGGCGGGGCCTTCAACGCCACGAAGAGTATAGAAGAGTTTTTGAAAAATTATTCGAAGAACTAAAAGTAACAAAGCCTGATATCATCATGATAGCAGGCGATATCGTTCATAACAAAACGCAAGGAATATCACCAGAACTGATTGATCAGCTTACTTGGTGGTTCAAAGAGATGGTCAAGATCTGTGATGTCCACGTAATTCTAGGGAATCATGATGGGAATCTGGTAAACTCTTATAGGCAAGATGCAATATCACCCATCATTAATGCAATAGATGACGACAGGATATTCCTGTATAAAGAGTCTGGAACATATAATTTTGCCCCAGGTTATAATTGGTGCGTATTTTCAGTTTTTGATGAAGAAGGATGGAGTAGAGTAAAGCCTGTAGAGGGTGAAATAAACATTGCGTTATTTCATGGTTCTGTTACAGGTAGCGTTACTGATGCAGGTTGGGAACTTGAATCAGAATTAGCTGTCGATTTTTTTAAAGATTATGATTATGTTATGCTTGGTGATATCCACCGTCAGCAATTTCTTGATTACAGAGAATATGAGATTGAAATAGACGAAGAAGATCTTCACAAGTACCCTAATGCTGAAGTCATTTCGTAGAGATTAGATGAAAATAAAGATTAAAAAGCCCTATATCGGATATAGCGGATCAACAATTATGCAATCTTACGGCGAAGAGCCTGGGAAAGGCTATTTGCTATGGGAAATTAGAGCAAAAAAAGATTTTGATGTTACATTCAAGAAAATTGAACATGATAGAGAGTTTTGGACGATCGATTGGAAAGGGACTATTAAAGATACCGTCAGTGCGATAAATAATGTACCAAAAGGGGCCCGAATCCGCGTCAGATCAAATGCACTGATCACACAGACTGAAGTTAAGCAGCTTACGAATGAGATAAAGGCTGTAAGAGGTGCATCTGAGGTCGTTTTCAAAGATGAACATATCGTCGACTCGAACGTCATTGATACACAGAATATATCTCTGCAAAAAACAGACCTTCGTGATCCTGACATTATGCTTAAGCTGTTTCGTGAATTTTTCAAGGAGGATGAGTTCTCTGATAAAGAGTGGGTTGAGGTACGAGATATGATAAAAAAGTACACTGCCCGTGCTGTGGTTGATGATCAGACTGCTCGTGGTATTAGATGGTCATTAAAAGAAATGACATTCGATAACACATTCGGGTACGGCTCAGGAAATAGAGTAAATTTTAAGAACTTACGTGGCATAACAGGCATTTTTGGAGCAAATAGAATAGGCAAATCATCATTATTAGGAACGCTACTCTTTGCGTTGTTTAACCAATCAGACAGAGGGTCAATAAAAAACCTTCACATGATAAACATCAGGTATAATCATTGCGTCTCTACTGTTGTAATCACAGTGAATGGCAAAGATTATCGTGTTTCTAGACAGTCGGTAAGAAATGAAACAAAAGCTGGGCACAAACATGCAATAACAAGCTTAAACTTTGATCTTTTAAATGATGACGGAACTGTGAAGAAAGAACTTAACGGAGAGCAAAGAAAAGATACGGAGAAAGAGATAAGGAAGCTTATCGGTTCACCAGAAGATTTTATGATGACTGCATTAGCATCACAAGATGGTATGAATAAGTTCATCGATGCTGGTACTACAACACGTGACCAAATAATCTCTAGACTCTTAGATGTTGTTATATTTGATAAGATCAATGCATATGTGAAAGAAGATTCAAGCTTGATCAAGGCTCAGGTAAAAAATGCTCCTGATGTTGATTGGGATAGCACGATTGCACAGCATAAAGACAAAATACTCCAGTATGGTGGTATATTAAGTACGGCAGAGAAGAGTCTAAGTGCTTACAGAGAAGAGCTAGATGTTCTAAAGGTCAAACTTGCAACATCAAAACATGCTACACAAATCACGCCGGGTGATGTTGAACGCCAAAAAAAGAAGTTAGCGCAACTTTTAAACAACTTGAAGTCTGACATGAGTGTAAAGGAGCAAGTCTACGCTAGCATGAAGAGTAACAAAGAGCTGTTGTCTAATACAGAGATGTTGCTTAGTGAAATTTCAATTAACGAGCTAAATGAAAAAGCACAGAGTATACATAATCTGAAGCGTGCGACATTGGCTTTAAAACATGAACACGAAAAAGCTTACGATAGACTCAAACTGCAAAGAAAGTCTGTTTTAAAACTAGCAGATGTTCCATGTGATGATAAATTTCCTGGGTGTAAGTATATTAAGGACTCACATAGAGATAAAGCATTGGTCATTACACAGGAATCGAAAGTTGCTGCTTTAATGAAGGACGTAGAAGAGTCAGAGAAGGCTTTAACGTCCCTAGAGCTGGAATCAGTGGAGAGTAAGATAAAAGAGCATGGCATGCTTGTCAAGAAAAAGATAAAGCTTGATACAGAGATTGCAAAATCTAAAGCATCATTGGACAGCACTGAACGTGATATTGCAGATATGCAAAAAAATATTGCTAATGCGGAGTACACACTATCTGACTATACGCTCAGGGTTGTTGATACTACTGATGACAAGACGGATAACATCAAAACAGAAATAGGCACCCTGCAAACGAAAGTAAACCAAATAGACAAAAACAGGATATTAGTAGCATCAGAGCAGGGAAGTTTAAAAAATGAAATAGAAAGGCTTACAAAAGAGCGTGACGAGTATAAAGGTATTCGAACAAAGTGGAAGCTGTTCGAAATGTTTACGCTAGCGACGTCAAAAAAAGGGATACCCACACAGATAATAGAATCTCAGTTACCAGTGATAAATTCAGAGATTCAAAAAACGCTACAAGGGATTGTGAACTTTACATTACGATTCGAGAAAGATGAGGGTGACGATAGGACAAACATCTATATAGATTATGGCGACTCAAAGCGATTAATAGAGTTAGGTTCCGGAATGGAAAAGATGATTTCATCACTAGCTATTAGGGTCGCTTTACAAAATGCGTCATCGCTGCCCCGACCAGATTTCCTAATAATAGATGAAGGGTTCGGTACTTTGGATGAATCTAGCATCGAAGCATGTAACAGAATGCTAGCTTCTTTGAAGCGCTGGTATAAGAACATTTTAGTTATTTCGCATATCGACGGCGTGAAAGATATTACTGACAACTTAATCGAGATTACGCGACCAGAAAATACAAAGGACTCACTAGTTATCTGCGATTAGTTTATTTGTTGGGTGTTTCCAGTTATTATACTTATATGTGTAATAACTGGGAATCACTCGATGATTCTAGGCTGATATTTCATCATCAGCTTGGATTTAGTATAATTAAATCTAAAAACTCTACTGCTCCAATGCCGCTATTCTGTGGTGTTTGTGGTCATGCTATGCTTATGGGTGACGACGTCATAAGCTATGACAGTAATGAATGCTGTTTTTTGTGCTCATTAAAATGGTATGATACACACCAAAAAGATTGGCAAGAGGGTTGGCGACCATCACAGCAACAGGTCCACGCCGAAAATAAAAAAAGACAAATTAGAAAGAAGGTAATAAAGTTAAGTGTCTAATTAAGTCCATGGACCATAATTAATGTTAGATATTTGCGTGAGGTTATAAGATGCTATCAACTGAAGAGATAAACACTATCGGACAAATCATTAATACTGACTGGGGAGCTTCATCGGCAGACGGAACGGGTTACCCACTCAGAACGTCACCCCAGCACTCTATAAAATGTAATTTGCAGGGAGCAGTACAATATGAAGAGGGAAAAGACTTAAAGCTCATTGTAAAGTACGTCACCGTAATAACATTTAGGACTGCAGAAGAATCTCACGTCCAAAGAACAAAGTTCATGGCTCAAGCAAAAAAGCTGATGGACGATAAGGTGAAGTCAATTAAGAAAGAGTATCGTGCATGTCAAAAGAAGATACTTAAAGTCAAAGATTCCGCAATTACAGACTCTATTGAAATGCTGCAAACAGGAAGCTCACTTAGTCCTTATACACAGGTTACTCCACTAGCACACAAGCGAGCATACTACAGAGTTACGGCAGTATACGGAATCTCGTAGGTCAATATGTCATTATCAGTAAGTAAAAAGATGCAAACTGATGAAATCCGTCGGTGCGCAAGAGATCCGCATTATTTCCTTAATACTTACGCAAAAATTCCTCACCCAGTAAAAGGACCAGTCATATTCAAGACATTTCCATTTCAGGATGACTGTCTTAAAGCATTCGTTTCTAATAGGTATGTGATCGTAAATAAATCACGCCAGCTTGGTCTAACGACTCTCGCCACTGCATATGCTGCTTGGTTACTAATATTTCACAGAAATAAAGAAGTATTGGTGATGGCTACGAAGTTAAAGACGGCAATGGGATTGATCCGTAAAGTAAAACATGTCGTTAATAGCCTCCCTAAGTGGCTTGTTTTACCTAAGATCGTTGAAGATAATAAGCAATCACTTATTTTTGGTGCGCCCTCGAATTCAAGAGTTGAAGCTATCCCGACTGCTCCCGATGCTGGTCGATCAGAAGCTCTATCTTTGTTGATCATTGACGAAGCAGCCCATATCAACAATTTTGATGAATTATGGACGGGTTTGAACTCTACATTATCAACGGGTGGTCGGGCTATAATTATTTCGACCCCAAAGGGTGTTGGTAACCAGTTTCACACGTTATGGAAGGATGCACAAGACGGAACAAGCGAATTCTTCCCAATTTTGCTGCCTTGGGACGTACACCCAGAACGTGATCAAGCATGGTTTGAGAACGAATGTACAAAACTGTCAAAAAAAGGCGTCGCTCAAGAACTTTTGTGCGACTTTGGTGCTTCTGGTGATACATACTTAGAGGCTAGTGATATAGAATGGGTAAGCCAAAATATCATTGACCCTATTAGGCGTGAAGGGCCAGAAAGAAATGTTTGGGTCTGGAAAGAGCCGATAATCGACGATGACGTCAAGTATATTATCTCCGCAGACGTCGGACGTGGTGATAGTAATGACTATTCTACTTTTCATGTTATCAATACAACATTGGCAGAGCAAGTTGCAGAATATCGCGGCAAAATAAGACCAGATAAGTTCGCAAATCTGCTTGCTGAGTATGCAATAAAATATAATAACGCGCTGATTGCACCAGAGAAGAACACATACGGTAACCATGTTCTAATCCATCTAATAGATTATATTGGGTACACGAATATATACTACGAAAACAAAAAACACGCACCTGTAGGTGACTATGTGCAACCAAATTCAGTTTCGAATGCTGGGTTTGACATGCAAAAAGGGTCACGAGAGAATGTTTTAACAAAGTTGGAAGAAGTTATCCGCAATAGGGTGTTCAAAACGTATTCTTCGCGATTATATGATGAGTTCAAAACATTCATTATGAAGGGTCGCAAACCCCAGGCACAAAAAAGTTGCAATGACGACTTAGTGATGGCTTTAGCTATTGGACTATATTTATTTGATGTGTCTGGAACACATAGCCACTTTGCAACGAAACTAAATTCTGCTATGTTGGGCGGGTTTGGTATGTCACACAATGATTTCGAAAATTTAAGCAATAATGGTAATGAAGTACTACCTTCCTGGACAGGGATGGTACCATACGCTGGTGGGACTGGTATCGAAGCGAACAAAAAGCGGAAAAAGAACACAAACCCCGCTGCTAATATGGATTGGCTGTTTTGAATAAGCTTCGAGTGTTCACATTTTCAAGTTTTTGTGTAAGGTAAGATGTAATGGCAGAAAATCGACGAGATGATTTATTCAAAAGGCTAACGCAACTTTTTCGTGGCGGCCCGGTATTAAAGAAAAAAGTTCGTTCTTTTAGACAACCAACTGCAACGAGTGCGGTAACCGCATTTAAAAAATCATACAGCCAAGTATATAGTAATGCATTAAATGCATATGGGCAATATGATCGACAGTGTCTAGCGGGACATACACTTATACCAGTTCCTGGAAAAGAGGGATTTGTGTCGATTGCAGAATTAGCTAAGCGATATCCTAAAGATGAAAAGTTTATTGTTTATTCATATGATCATGAGAAAAAACAGATAGTTCCAGCTTACGCGCATCATCCAAGACAGTCAGGTATAAAAGACACTGTAAAAATTAAATTTGACGATGACACAGAGCTTATATGTACGCCTGATCATCCTTGTATGACACGTAGCGGGGAGTATCAAGACGCTGGCAGTTTAAAAGCTGGTGACTCAATGATGCCTTTCTATCGTAAGCAGTTTAATGGAACATCAAAAGATGGTAAACAATTCACCGGTTATAAAAACATTTATACAATGGATCCATCTGGTTGGAATGGGTGGATATCTGAGCATAAATTAATTGCAGAGTGGAGCACAAAAAGAAAAGTAAAGAAAGGCGAGGAACATATTCATCATATTGATTATGATTCTGAGAATAACACTCCAGACAACTTGTTAATTATGGATGCTAAAGAGCACCTAAAGTTACATGCCCAAGATACAAAGCAACAATGGATCGACCATCGCGAAAAAATGATTGCAGGGATCCAGCAAGCTTGGGATGAAGATGATGGCTCTCGACGAGCCGGTGTCGCTAATGTTAATCGCCAACCAAAAATTCGTGAAATGCGCCGAAATCATTGGTTAAATAATAATCCATCGCATAATCCTGAGAGTGTTGCAAAGGGTGCGAAAACACGTAGCGATTGGTATAAAGTAGAAGAAAATAAAAATAAACATTCAAAAACAATAAAGCACGCATGGGCTGAGGGTAGAATAAAATCTTCAAGAAATTTTGCAGAATACTGGAAAGGCCGATCAAGAAAAAGTGAAACTGCTAAATTAACAATTGATTTAATAGTTGAAACTGGAAAGAGAATCGATAAACCAACAGTCTTAAAAATATCAGATCAACTAAATATTAGCGGCGCAACACTTACACGATTTCTTGATAAAAAAGATTTAAAATGGAAGCAATTTAAGAAAGATAATTTTAGAAATCATAAAGTTGTCTCTGTTACTCCTTGGAAAAAAATTCCGGTTTACGATATGACTGTCGACGGGCATGAGAATTTTGCAACAAATTCAATAGTTTGCCATAACTCACGGTACGCAGATTTCGCTGAAATGGAATATTGTTTGGCGGGCGATACACAGATAGCTACACTAGATGGGTATAAAACGATAAAACAATTATCTGAAGAGTATAGCGCTGATGATACTTTTTATGTCTATGCTTACGATCATGAGAAAAAAAGTATCGTACCGGCTCTCGGAAAACATGCTAGACAGACAAGATTTGATCATGCTTGGAAAGTTACATTTAATAGTGGCAAGGAAATAATAGGGACAGCAAATCATAGATTAATGAAACGTGACGGTACGTTTTGTAGAATTGACGGTTTAAGTGCCGGCGATTCGATGATGCCATTTTATCGTAAATCATGGTATGGCGAAGGGAAAGGCACAGATTCTGGTACCGATTATAGATTTATATATACTATCGCGAATGGTTGGCAGCGTGAACATAAAGTAGTAGCAGAGTGGGCATCAAACAGACAACTTAAAGAGGGCGAAGTTGTTCATCATAAGAATTTCACGAAATTTGATAATAACCCAGAAAATCTACAGATAATGACGGCAGACGAACATAATCGCTACCATCGTAAGATTTTAAATGGGCACAAGTGGTCACCTGATAATCAAGAGTGGATAAACAAATTTAAAGCTAATCATTCTAAATTTATGAAGGAGAATAATCCTGCTGAAAGACGAGACATCACTTTCGGAAAAATTTTAGAAATATGCGAAAATTCTGAGTTTAATCTTTATTCTTTATGCAGCAAGCTTGATACTGACCCGAACGTAATCAAGCGAAGATTGCGAAAAAATGGTTTTAAGAATTTCGAAACGTTTGCTGCAGCCTACTCACCTGGGTGGAAAAATAACTCATGGGATAATAAGGGAAGTAAAAACCCACGCTACGATTCATCGTTAACATTCCAGTCTGTTTGTGACACATACGAAGATGGCATGCAGTTGTCACTTCTTTGTGAAAAACTAGATACAACGGCTGCTAAAGTTAAAAACAGGCTAAAAAACAACGGTTACAAAAACTTTACTGATTTTAGAGAAAATTACGCAAATCATAAAGTTGTTTCTGTAGAGTATTATGGAGAAATTCCCCTGTATGACTTGACTGTTGACGGGTATAAGAATTTCGCCACTGATACGGTCATTTCGCATAATACACCTGAGATTTGTAGTGCACTTGACATCTTTTCTGAGGAAACGACTGCCGTAAATGAGAAGGATTCATCACTCCACATTTTTTCTGAGAACCCTAAAATAAAGCAGCTTCTTGATGAGTTATTTCTTGATATTATTAATGTTGACCATAACCTGACAGCCTGGACTAGAAATCTTTGCAAATATGGTGATATGTTCTTATTCAATGATGTACACCCTGAGCTTGGTGTAGTCAATGTGTTTCCCATGCCTGTAAATGAAGTCGAGCGTGAGGAAGGGTATGATCCAGAAGAGCCCCTTGCTGTAAGATTTAGGTGGGTTACACAAGGTAACCAAATACTTGACGCCTGGCAGGTATCACATTTCAGAATGGTCGGTAATGATGCCTTCTTGCCATATGGGTCGTCCGTCTTAGAAAGTGCAAGAAGGATTTGGCGGCAATTAATCCTTATTGAAGATGCAATGCTTGTTTATAGGGTTGTCAGATCACCAGAAAGGCGTGTTTTTTACATTGATGTCGGAACGGTACCTACTGAGGATATTCCTAACTACATGGAAGCCGCCCAAACTAAGCTAAAAAGGTCTCAAGTCGTCGATAAATCATCGGGTAGGGTTGATCTTAGGTATAACCCATTGTCTGTGGACGAAGATTACTTCATCCCTGTTCGTGGTGGCGAAACTGGAACGAAGATTGATACTTTGGCTGGTGGACAACACGTATCTGACATCGCTGATGTAGAGTACATTCAAAGAAAGCTGTTTTCTGCTCTAAAAGTTCCCAAAGCATATTTGGGGTATGACGAGAGTTTATCCAGTAAGGCAACACTTGCACAGGAAGACATCAGGTTTAGTAGAACAATTAGTAAGATTCAACGCGTCCTAATTTCAGAATTGGAGAAGATAGCTCAAATCCATCTATATACACATGGATATGAGGGCGAAGATCTATCAGATTTTTCGCTAATGCTATCGAACCCCTCTACGGTCGCCCAGCAACAAAAATTAGAGTTATTTAGAACTAAATTCGAAATTGCAGGTTCAATTCCAGAAGGCCTTCTTGACAGATCATATATCCAAAAAGAAGTATTAAGCTTATCAGATGACGAGATTGAGCTGATTGAGAAGGGCAGATTCAAAGATAGAGTGCTTGACTTAAAACTTGAGTCAGAAGAACTTGAGGATAATTCACCCATGGGCGGAGGGGGTGGCGGCGCTCTTGGCGGCGGCGGGCTCGGTGGCGGATATGAAGGTGAAGACGGCGACGGCGATCTTCCAGATGGTCTAGCGGGTGATGACGGGGGCGGTGGCGAAGACCTTGACATTGACGACGATAGCGGAGATTCTGGCGCTGGAGAAGAAGACTTATTCGCAGGCGAAGATCACGGAAAGAGATTAATCGTTTCTGATGATGATCCAAACGACGATGAGGATATCTCACTTCACCAAGCGCTAATGGATGATGGAAGTGAAGATGATGATAAACCTAGGAAGCGCAAAAAGTCTGTGAAGCAATCTGATCAACTATCGAGATATGGTTATAATAGGAAGCGTCGCAGAACACACGGTCCCACAAAAACGCACATGCCAGATTTTAGTTCTATAGTAAAGCCTGATGGTGATCCTAACGATTTAAAGTTTTTTCGTGGTAGTCCATTTAGTGGTTCACTCTCTGATGCAATTTTAAACGATGACTCTTTGCTTCTTGCAGAAAATAAGACATCAAATATGTCATATGAAATGAGAGTTATTTTAACTTCACTTGGCAAGCATATAGATAGTATTAAGAAAGAAATGAAAATGCCACGGGAAATGTTAACAGAGTATCTTAATGTAGATGACATTGTAATTAACGATCCGATTTTCGAAATTGACTTAAGTGATTTCGAAAACGAGTCTGATTCATAATATGAGGACAAAATGAGTAGGTCACACAACAAAAAGAGAAACACAGGCTTGATGTATGAGTTTTTAGTCAAGCATGTTACTGAGTGCCTTGTCGAGAATGATATTGCACAAGCTAAGAAGACGACAAAACTTATAAAAAAGCATTTCAAGAAAGGTACTGAGCTATACAGGGAATTTCGATTATTTAATGCTTTAATTAATACATACGTCGAAGATCGAGATATCGCAGGTAGGATAATTTCCGAAGCTAAGAATGCTGCTAGATCCTATAATAGGGAAGCTCTTGATAAAGAAAAGTCTTTGTTAATTAGAAGTATTAACCACACATTCAAGAGTCCTAACTTTTATAACAAGCAGATAAAAGAGTATAAAACGTATGCGACGGTACAGACCTTGATCAACGATTGGAGATCTGACATGACATATGATATTGCTAGAACGGCGATATATGAGTCGAGTATGACTGACTTCTTATTACAGCCAAAAGAAAAAAATATACTTGCCGAACAAAAGACGAAAGACGCCGATCCATTTACTGTAGGTTTGATGTTAAGGAAATTTGAAACGAAGTATGAGAATGTTCTTAATAATGAGCAAATCGCACTAATTAATTCATATGTCTACTCTGAGAAATCGAATGACAAAGCTACTGTAGAAGAGCAAGTAGAAAAAATTAGAATGACATCTCTTAATGCTATCCAGTCATGTTTAGTAGAGCAAAACAATCCAGATGTTTTAAATAAGCTTAACGAAGTCAAACTGTTAATAGAAACACCGGTGAGTGTAATCGACGACAAAATTTTAACTAGATATTTAAGGGTTTCAAAGCTTAAATATGAGATTATAGGTGAGTAAAGTGCCAGTCAAATTACTTCAAGAATGGGCTCCATTTTCATATACTGCAGATTCTATCCGTGAATCGCGTGATAGAAATGGCGGCAAGATAATTTTGAAAGGTGTTCTGCAAAAAGCTGAAACATTAAACCAGAATGGTAGAATCTACCCACATGCTATATTGGAGCGTGAAGTACGAAATTACCAGAAATTTATTAATGAAAGACGGGCACTAGGTGAATTAGACCATCCATCGACATCTGTAGTAGAGCTACAAAAGGTATCACATGTAGTTACTAGCGCTGTTCTAGAAGGTGACGTCGTTATGGGTGAAATCGAAGTACTTACTTCGACGCCTATGGGTAAAATTCTTGAAGGACTAATTACATCTGGAATCAAGGTCGGAATTTCATCAAGAGGCGTTGGCTCGACATCTGATAAGGGAGACCACCAATTAGTAAATGATGATTTCCAGTTGATTTGTTGGGATATGGTTGCAGAACCTTCGACACCTGGTGCATTTATGATGAGTGAAGGTAAGGTCATTTATGATCGCCATGGAAATGTAATAGGAAACAAACCACTTCAGGAATCGCCAGAAAAAAGTGGCAGAATTTTAAGTGCTGCAGAGAGCATCCTAACCTTCGACGAGTAAAATATGAGATTAAAAAGAAGCCAGCTGAAAGAGTTAGTCAAAGAATGTTTGCGTGAAATAATCAAGGAGCAAGTTAATCCCGGTTCAATGCTGGAAGCTTTAACACCAACCTCGAAGCCCAAGCCCGCCCAAATACAGGGGGCAGAATCTTATGCATCAATTACTGACACTAGTAAGTTCTCCGTACTAGCTGGTCTTGGAGAGGAACCAGCATCTAGGGATTATATTAATCCTTCACAGCGTCTTATGATGTCACGACAAAATGAGCGCCGCCAGGAATTTGATGGCGTTCTTGACAAGCCATCTCCGACGCAGAATATATTAGGCAATATTGCCAATGATGTATCACATAGTAATCAACGACAGGCGCCCCAAGAGCTTGCAGGAATATCACCTGATGTTATGCAGGATATCTTTGCGCATACAGCGGCCACGACGCTTGCCGAACAAAACTCAAAGGGCCATGGAAAATCAGTTCCCAGCACTGGTCCACAGATGCCTGGTCAAGGATACTCACCACCGGCTGATGCTGCTGCTGCATTCGCAGAGAAACATACCCCCAGTGATCTTTTCCCACAGTCTGCTGGTAACTGGGCAAACTTAGCATTCAAATAATTGAGTAAAGATCTTTATAACGTTATATTTATAACATAACCACGGAGAGTAAAATGCCAAAAGTTCATAAATTATCAGTAAATGTGCTGAAGAGACTAATTCAACAAGAGAGCAAGAGCTTACGCGAAGCTGCAATCGAAGATGTATCAAAGATAGCTAAGAAGACTAAAGAAGTCGACGCCGATGAGCATGGAACTAAGAAGGTTCTTGAAAAAGATCTTGACCAGTTGAAGGCACAAAAGGTTAAAGAAGCAAAGTTGGTTCGCATGCTTAAAACGCTCCGTGAATCAATGAAGGTTCGCCGTAAAAGAATTAACGAAGCACGCTCTTTAAAAAAGAGCCAATAGAGCATGGACCATCACTAGTAAATAGAGTAGGCGGCATTGGACAGTCGAAAGATAGGAAGATAGATAATGGCTAAAATTGAAATCGAAAAAAGAATAAGAGTAGGCCAAAAAGGTAGCTCTGATGTTGCGACATTAGAAGCGATGTTTCCTGCTTCACCAGCTATTAGTGGCTATGATAATAATGAAGTTGCTTTTATTATGAAAACACTCACTAATGGTACACCTACTGGTAACCCTGATCTACCAGATGTTGATCTTGACTATGGCGATGCACCTGATCTTTCGTCTGTTAATGTGGGAGCTGGTGGTTTACCTGGATCTGCGCATACTCCTGCTCCGGGAAGCCCGGGTCCAGGAAGCATGAATCCAAGTGACATACCTGCTCCCCCTGCTAATCACCCGCGTAGTGGAGCTTCTGGTGCTGGATCTTCAAAGTCACCTCATGAGAGCTCTGTACAAATTGCAACTCAGGATGAAGGTGGCGGAGTAACCCCCGGAAATCTATCACCTGGCGATTCTGGCGCTACCTGCTAATAAATGCCTCATCGCGGAGCGAACACGCTTGTTGGCGGTGATGCCAACGTAGCAGGTGGTTATGGAACAGCCCGTCATGGCCCTAGAGGCGCAGGCGGTGACATTGGATCAAGCGACTCTTATCCGTACACCACTTTAACTGATACTGAGATTGAGGCAAAGTCATCTAATTTAGACGATGAAGACTCAAAAGAAGCAGTGAGAGGAAAGGGGCGTTACCAACCAGCTGATCATGTTGGTCAAAAAGTTTATCACCCTAATTCATTTGCTAGTTCACAAAACATCATGGCTTCTATCGAGGCTAGTGATGTTTTGGAGCATCTTGTGACTGAGTTGGGAGCTTCTATAAATAAGGCATCTCCCAGTAATATAGCTAATGGCGCTGGTGTGATTAAAACTGGGCCTAAGAAAGGGATAGGTTCTAAAGCAGGATGGTTTTCGGCTCCGAGCCCAAAGCTATCTGATCCAGAAACACCTGCATATACTTTAAGAGATATCGCAGATACTGAATCTGATGCTGAAGACCATGCTGACATCATCAAAAACAGGATTCATTCACAAAATTTTACTGTAAAAGAAGGGCATGCTCTTCTTAACAAGTACATAAAAGTTATTTTTAATGAAGTTTTTTAAGTATAAAGTGTTAAATTATAATGTTTTTTGCTATGAACAGCGTACTTATCAATAACGCATCCATGAGGGATAAAGTATATGTCTGATCTTTTTAATGAAGCCGTAGCAGATAAAGAGAAACTTCTTGAAATTGCTGAGGCGAATGCAAAGAATAAAATTATCGAAGCGGTTACACCACGTATCAAAGAAATGTTGGATCATGCACTTCTGGGAGAAATGACTGAGGCTGATGAGGATGACATTCTTTTAGACCTTGTCACTGACCCTGGTGAAAGTGACCCTATCCCGGCACTTGATGTAGTACCTAGTGATGATCCAATGATTGATTTACCGGCCGGCGATTTAAACACGCAATTAGCACCCGACGCCGCCGGCATAACTCTACCAGATGAAGATGGTAAAGTTACTGTTGACATGGACGACCTGGCATCAGGTACCCAATATGACTTATCAACAGAGTCCGCGAACGTTTTGCGTAGTTTGATAAGCACAAAGAAAAATAAGGGCTTAGACTATATTGAGTTAAGAACCTTAAAAATAAACGAAGCCCTTAAGAAACTAGCGACTATAAACGAATCAACGGTCAGCAACCAGGAAGTTGCTAGACAAATTAAAGTTGAATGCGAAAGCCTTTTTTCTGACTTGCAGCAAGTTAAAGAACATGCTAACGAAAGTAGGGTAAACCTCATTGAAAATAAGCTCGAAGCCGTTTTTCGTACTGTAATGGAAAGTTACAGTGGCGCAGGACATTTAGCTACTATTGTTGAAGCTACTAAGAGCTTGAATTTGAGGGCTGGCAAATTAAGTAAAAACACTCGTAACCAGCAGTTAAATGAATCGAGCGTAACTAAGTATGTTGTTTCATGTTTTAAGTTTTTAAAAGAAGCAGCTGATTTACACAAAACGGTCCAAGGGTTATATGAAACCCTGGGAACTGATGACAGCATTGATAGTTCAGAAATTCAATGTGCTGAGAGTAACCTCTCAAAACTTTATACGGAGATAAGACAAATGGCTAACAGAAAGGGCAAGCTACTCAATGAGGCGGAAGTTAGACTTAGCCTCAGCCTACCAGATGAACTTGGTGAAATTGACGCAGATGCTATTCAAGTTTCTGTTGTTCCTGCAGAAGACGACGAAATGGATGATCTTGAAGGCATGGATGACATGGGCGATGATGATCTAGATTTAGATGTCGCTGATGATGAAGCTCCTGCTATGGGACCTGATGATGACGTTGAAGAAGGTGATTATCTTCTAAACCTTGATATTCCTGGCGATGATGAAGTTGATGGTGAAGACGTTAACGTTTCCGTAATGGACGATGAGGTTCCTGGCGAATATGACGCGGAACCAGCTGAGGTTGATTTGGAAGAGCCCGTTGAGGAAATGTACGATGATGATGATATCGTCGAGATTGACGAAAACGCACTTCTAAGAGAACTAAAGAAAATGAAGAAATTGAGAGAAGAAAAGTATCCAATACAACACGGCGGCCACGGCCCAGGATCAGATTTAAGCGATTTTGGGGATGGCGATGTTGAAGGAGAATCATTTGAAGACTCAAGTGAATCTGACCTAAACGTTAATGAAGCCGAAGATTGCGATGAGCTTGATGAGCTTGACGAATTGGACGAAATCGATGAAGGCGACGACGAAGACATTGTCGAGTCGAGACGCCGTAACGTAGCGCGAAAAAATGCGCAACGAAATAAGAAAAACGGGCTTTTGGAAGCTAAAAATAAAAAGCTCCAAGCAAAGTTGGCAGAATCTAATCTGTTTAACACAAAGCTCATCGCGTTGAATAAGGTTCTACAAGTTCCTGGTCTTAAAAAGGCCCAGAAGTTGAAGATTGTTGAGACTCTTGACAAGGGAAGAACTGGTGCGGAAGTAAATAAGCTGTATGGTAAAATTGTTGGTGCACTCAAAAAGAATGCAGCTACACTTAAAGAATCAGCACAACGGTCAAAAGCCTCAGGAACATCTAAGGTAATGACATCAGCAACTGCTACTCGCAAAAACGATCAGCTACTTGAAAAGTGGTCTCGTATTGCAGGAACAGATTTGCTTCAGGATTAATAATAACTTTAAGAGTTAAGGATATAACATGGGTAAATTTAGTTTAGATCAACTCACCGAAGGAATTCAGCAACGCGATATGGGTGCAGTAGCAACCAAGCTTTGTGAGAAGTGGAACCGTACTGGTCTTCTTCGTGGCCTCGGCGGAGCTGGTAAAGAGAATATGGCGCGGATGCTTGAAAACCAAGCAGCCGAAGTCCTTCGTGAGGTTAACTCACTTTCAACTGGCGCAGGTGCACTAGCATCATCAGGCGATATTAGGGGCTTTAGCAATATCGCATTCCCAATTGTTCGTCGTGTTTTTGGTGGCTTAATTGCTAATGAGCTTGTCTCAATTCAACCAATGAGCCTTCCTTCTGGCCTGCTTTTCTATCTTGATTATACTTACGGTACTAACGTAGGTGGCGACAGTGCTAGAGCAACTGGCGCAGCAGGTTCCGCGAATGCACAAACGTATTCAGCAGGAAGATCAATTTACAATGCCCCTACTGGTAAGGGTGTTCGTTCCGGTTCACTAGCAACTGGCGGACAATACGACCTTGTTGGGCAGAGTTACACGAAGGTCCATGATACTACATCAGGCAATGAGCTAGTTCTTCTTGCTTCTGGTGCTTATCAGGGTGGTACTACACTTTCTGCAGGTGCTTTCCTTCATGCAACGGGTACAGACGGACAGCTTATGATGTTCGATCCTGAGCTTGGACAAAGAATCGAAGAAGATTCTGCGAATGGTGCTTTTGATAACACTGGACGTTTTTCATTCTTGGTTTTTGACCTTTCCGCACTACCTAGCACAATCGATTTAACTCAGGTTGAATCATTTGCAGTCTTCTCAGCAGGGTTGGCTCAAACTGGTTTGGCAGTAATGCCACAAGCACTTCAAGGCCAGGGACAGAATGTTCTTAACCTCCGCCGTACTAACCAGTTAGGTACATATGCTAATGGCGTATTTACTGCAAACGCTTTGGTTGGTAGAACTGACGCTAACGCTGCGTTGTTAACAGTCGTTTCTGGTACACTTGTAGGTCCTTTGGCTCCTGCAACTCCAGTACTTGGACTTACTGCTTCATTTGCACAGGGCGCAAGTCTTGATGTCGATGGTTCTGATGGTTCAACGTTGACAATTCCTTCCTTCGAGTCGGACTTCAGTACATCTGATGCTTCACCTATCATTCCAGAAATTGATATCAAGATTGAGTCAATCTCTGTAACGGCAGTCACTCGTAAGTTAAGAGCACGTTGGTCTCCAGAGCTTGCTCAGGATCTTAACGCTTATCACAGCATGGACGCAGAAGTCGAGCTTACTCAGATTCTTTCTGAGCAAATCGCTCTTGAGATTGATCGTGAGATTCTTTCTGACCTTCTTCGTGAAGCTAATGGTGCTAACCTTTATTGGTCAAGAGCACCTGGTAGATTTGTTAACAAGAATACTGGTGCTGAACAATTATTGGCTAGCACACTTGCTCCCGGCCCAACATTTACTGGTACAGTACGTGAATGGTACGAGACTCTTGTCGAAACAATCATTGATGTAGCGAATACTATTCATCGTAAGACGCTTCGTGGCTCTGCTAACTTCATTGTTGTCGGGCCTGATGTTGCAACTATCCTTGAAGCATCGATTGCTTGGAAGCCACTTCTAAGTCTTGATGCACAGGGTCAAGTCGCGAATCCATTTACGATGGGCGCAGAACCTGTAGGTTCAATCAGTAATAGATTCACAGTCTATAAGGATCCTTACTTCCCGCAGAACAAGGTTTTGGTAGGGTTTAAGGGCAAGAATTATCTTGAAACTGGGTACGTTTACGCACCTTATGTCCCATTGATTGTGACTCCTACAATATTCGCTCCTGAAGATTTCACACCCAGGAAGGGCGTGATGACGAGATACGGTAAGCGTATGGTCAGAAGCGATTTCTACGGTACAGTAACCGTCCGAGATATGAATATTATCTAATAATATTGGTACCTTAGAGAAATCTTAAACTTAAGAAGGGAGCCCTTGCGGCTCCCTTTTTTTCTTTAAAAAATGAGCTGAGTTGTTACAACGCAAGTTTACAACAACGCCACGTAAAGGTATAATGATGCATGACAAACAAAAAAATATACCCTACGATATGCGCTATTTGCGGCCACATTGAAACTCGGCCCTGGCACTTTTCTAAACATGTATTATCTAAGCACAAGTTAAAAGCTCATGAATACACTGTCAAATACCTCCGTGCTGGTAAACTACCCGAATGCTTGGAGTGTGGTGAACCAACTAGATACTGCACATATGACTTTAAAGATTATTGCAAGAAACATAGTTCAATTGCTGAGTCTCGAGGAGGCACAAAGGGAGGGAAAGCTCAAGCATGGAATAAAGGCAAGACAATCAACACTGATTCAAGAATTGAAAAATCGACGTTCCCTGGTAAACTGAATCCTTTCTACGGAAAAAAACACACTGATGCTGCCAAAAAGTCTAATGCGGATAAACATAGACTTTCATTAGAAGAATTTTCAAATCGCGTAAACTCAAAGCCAGATAGGTTCATATGCCTATCCAGTTATAATGATTATAAGTACAGACAAGGCCAGAAGCTTTTATTCAAGTGTCAAACATGCGATGATGTTATAGAACACACACTTCTTAACTTTGAGCGTAATCCTATCTGCAAGACATGTCATCCAGGTGGGTCTGTCGCTCAACTTGAGATAGCAGATTTCATAAAGACATTAGGCATTACAGACTTAATTTACAATGACAGAGAAGCGATTGGGCCTAAAGAGCTTGATATCTACATACCATCTCGCAAAGTTGCTATTGAATATGATAGCTTCTATTATCATTCATATAGCGAAAAAGACACAAGAAAAGATAGACATTACGCTAAGACTGTTGCGTGTGAAGCTTTAAATATTAATCTTATTCATATATTTGAGGATGAATGGAGAGATAAACAGGCGATCGTCAAGTCAATGATAGCATACAGGTTGGGCACCACCAAGCGCAGAGTATACGCTAGAAAGTGCAGTGTCAGAGAGATTTCTACACAAGAAGCTAGACGATTCTTTGATTCAACGCATGTCGCTGGTTATACAAGGGCTGGGATAGTCAATTTAGGCCTCTATGAAAAAGACGAGTTAGTATCTGCTATATCCTTCAGGAAGCCGTTTCACACGTCAAAATACAAGGGCTCAGCTGAGGTTGCTCGATTCGCTTCATTACTTGATACATGTGTAGTAGGCGGATTGCAAAAGCTTTTAAAACGAGGTCGTCTTATATGCCGAAGCAAAGGTTATAAGTCTATTGTCACTTATGCAGATTTACGATATGGCCAGGGTTTAGGATACAAAAAAGCTGGATTTGAAGATATAGGGTGGACAGGATTGAGCTACGACTATAATGATGGTAGTAAACGTTATTCTAGATTTAAATTTCGTGCAAAAGACGGGATGACTGAGCAAGCAGTGGCTGGCGTAGCGGGCGTAAACAAAATTTATGGCTGCGGCAGCAAAAAATATATGATGCAAATCTGTGAATAAAGTAATATAATATATTAAGTGGAACGGAAAAACAAATTATCTCCTGAAAGTTTATTCGTTCACGAAAAATATTATTTGCTGGTTGATGTAGAAAAAGAGTTTCCCCGTGGATCTTTAGTTTTCTTTAGAGGGAATTGGATTATTAAGCGAGGTGATTTAGGCCCGCGTGTAGACATTCACTATACATCTATATTAAATGAATATATGTTCTCCCAATCTCTCGGAGGTCCAGGATGCTTTGTGGTTTTAGGTTGGAAAGTAAAGCGAGATAAGCAAGTTGCGTTGATATTATGGTCAACGAGTGGTATATTAACAACTACAGGTGATCCACTCTATAGATTATTAGAAAACTTTATGCTGGTCAAATGTCTATGATAGCCCAAGCTAAAAAAGGGTTTCCTGCTGGGGCTTTAATATCTCTTAAACGAACAGCTACTAGTTTATATAACGCACATACATGTATGCGTTATGAAGTGAAGAAAGACGCTCTTACTTACCTTCGACCTTTCTCTAGACCTGGATGTTTTATAGTCTTAAATTGCGTAAAACCATATAAGCACCGAGGCATTATAGCACTAACGCTATATTCTGCGGATGGCATAGTCACTACGGATGGTGTCACATTGGAAAAGTTGACAGACAGTTTTATATTGGTCGGGTGTCTATAATGGATAATTGCATTCAACCACTGGAAAAAGAATTTCCTATTGGCTCGCTGATATCTCCAGTTTCGTGCAGAAGACTGTGGTTACCGGGCTCAGCAGGTTCATACACTGCACCTGCACTAGATTTTGTTGAAGATACAATTGCTGTTGTTTTAGGGTTCGAGCAATATTCTGCAGCATATCATGGGATGGTTATTTACTATAAAGGTGCATGCTATATAACTGCAGCCTATGGGAATGAAATGTTCAAAGAGCTTTTTATAGTTATAGCAGGTTACCACAATGGATAAGTACATTCAAGAACTGGAAAAAGAATTCCCCATTGGCTCGCTGATATCTCCAGTTTCATGTAGGAGATTGTGGTTATATCGAGTGCTCTCCCGGCCAAATGACAAGCCATGGTTTGATGAAAACACTGCAGGCATCGTTTTAGGGTTTGTGAAATCACACGCATACTATTACCGACTTCATCTTTACTACAGGCGCGAACATTACACTACTGCTGCATTTTATTATAGAACACTCGAGGATCTTTTTCGTCATGTCTGATATCGAGTCTTATTACTACGAGACCCCCAGTGAATACTACATCCAGCCAGGAGATCTCGTAGTTAGTTCTACGGACATTACTTTTCATTTTTGGCAAGATTGGACTGAAATTATAGACGTTCCTTATACATCTCCGCTTGTTTCTTTAGGGATGCGTGAGCTATCTCATACACGATTATTTAGATTTTATTTTAATAGGATGATAGTAAAGATAAACATTTCAAACAGCATTCTTGTCCCATTCAAGGTTATAGCGCGATGCCCAATACGATAACAAGCCTAGAACACTTTAAACGATTGTTTCCGCTCGGTGCGATCGCGACTTCAAACGAAGCAATCGAAGTCATAGCGGCAGGTGATGATTTACCCGTGTATTCTAATGTAGTGGGCTCCTGGATCGGGTATGCAACAAGCACTTTAGAACACTTTACCGCTGAGCCTGGCACCAATTTTGTAATTGTAGGCCACACGTACACCGGCACTGACTTTCACGTTAGTTATAATCTATACCTTTTTTTGAACAACACATGCTATGCTACTGACTTCTTTTTTCATTCAACACCCCTGAGAGCTTTTCGTGTGATCGCAAGTATGAATAAAAATCTAACGTAAAATAATGTCTACCCCATTTGAGGTAATAGTGTAATGTCCACCGACTATATTAATAGCTTAGAGCATTTAAAACGCTTATATCCATTAGGTTCGCTGGTTAATCTAGTAACATACTGCCGTTTAGCTGCCTTGTCTGATAGTCGGCAGGTGACCGGGTGGACCTGCCCGTACTTCCTCGCGTCTGATTACTTCATCATTATAGGGTATATACACAGTAATGGAAGTGATGAATATAATCTGTATCTTCTCTTAAAAGGTAAAGTTTATGCTACAGTTGCCTCTTTTCATACTACACTATTGGCTAACGTCAAATTCCTTTGCAAAGGAATCTAGTGTAAATTAAAACACAATGTTATATAATGATTTATATGGTATCAACACCGATTATTATTGAACAAACTGATGAAGGCGAGCGTGTTTATGACATTTATTCTCGCATGATGAAAGAAAGAGTACTGTTTTTAACATCAGCTATTGATGATGAAACTGCAAATGTGCTGATTGCACAGTTGTTATTTTTAGATCAAGCGGATAGCGATGCAAAAATCAACCTCTATATAAACTGCCCGGGTGGTAGTGTTTCGGCTGGCCTTGCGATTTATGACACAATGCAGTCCTTAAAGTGCAAGGTAGCAACAGTTTGTATGGGCCAAGCTGCATCTATGGCTGCAGTACTTTTGGCTGCTGGTAGCAAAGGGCACAGAACAATTCTTCCCAGCGCAAGGGTAATGATTCATCAACCTACCGGGGGCTGCTATGGCCAAGTCACAGACGTGGAAATTGCCACAACTGAGATGCGATTTGTCAAGAAGAAACTAACCAAGATCTTAGCAAAGCATACTGGCCAAAAAAAGAAGAAAATAACCAAGGATACAGAACGAGATACTTATCTTTCCGCGAAAGATTCTGTAGCATACGGCTTGGTTGATAAGGTAATCAAGTAATATGACAACAGACGACGATAACAAGAAGCTTAATGGCTGGATAGCAATGCCTGGTGAAGGCAGACAAGCCGTTGTTGAGAAAGTAACAGAAAACTGCGTTGAATATGATGATAAAAAATCACATGTATGGGTTGTATGCATAAACAATTTAGGCCCAATGTTATTCTGCTATGTCATTGGTGAAGGCACTTATCTTAAGACACAAAAGAGTTGGGGATATTTAAGAATACCAGAGATTGATAGTCCTCCATTCTTTGATGTTCCACATAGCTTCTTGGAGGCTACATTGTCAAAGAATGATACTTGGCGCCTCTCTGTAGAAAGAAAACGAGATGAAGTTTGAACCTGGGTGTATGTATGAAATAGTGCGGCCCTTCATGACAGACAGTAATATCAAGAGTGGTATATATCACATTACTGTTATGAAGCCAAAGCAAGTTGCTATCTGCTTAAATACCAGCGCCACCGCCTTAAGCGCCACTTTCCTTTACAAGGGTGACATCTTTATTATAGGCAAAAGTTGTTTAAGATTCCTTCGCTTACTCAATACTCCTGCTTACATCTAGATGCCATGATATTTTTAATATAGGTTCTATAATAATCAGTATATCATGTATCTAAAGGGCAACAGGCTCTACTTTAAGTATGTTCTGGATGTAATATAGGCACTAATTGAAGGATTAGAATAATTATTGAACAAATTTTACAAAAAGCGTGTATATTTAAAGTAATATAGATGAAAACGCTTATTTGTAAAATTTGTGATAAAGCCGTTGCGAACTCAAATAATGTTCTTGCGCGACATGTTAGAACTGCACATGAAACAGACTGGCCAGAATATATCGTTAAATATGAACATAATAACATCTGGCCAGTCTGCATTTGCGGGTGCTCAGAAAGGCTTCCATGGAGAAAGGGCGGGTTTGCAAAATATATTAAAGGGCATGATAATTCCGGCTTGCAAAACTCAATGTCTGTGACACCTGCAGATGTTGTTATTAATTCACCAGGCTGGTTCGCTAATCCATTTAATGGACAAGAAGAATATCTTGCAACGTACGCTGATGTCGAGCTTTTTAACGCGTGCGTCAAAGCGAATGATCCAGTATACGTCGATTCAGGCGCGAAAATACCCTGGGAAGATTCTTCTGGAAAGATTCATTTATACAAGCCAAGTTTGCTTCACCTTAAAAAGAAAATAATTTACATAATAGATGATTTTGCTGATCGCGAAGCACAGAGAAGATTCACAGCCATCAAAGACTGGTGTATAGAGCACGCACGTATAGCTATCATTTTAAAGCAAGACGTACATGGCTTAATAGTCCATGGTGGCTTTAATCCAGATTCATAAATAGTTATTATTGGATATCACATGCAGAAAGTTAGAAACATAGTTACAGAGCTTGTCTCAAAGAAGCCGTCAAAACCTCGTAGACCCAACGAAACGACAAAAAAGACAGAGTGCATTTGGTCATCATCTAGTGGATCTACCACCCTTGCCGATCTAATAAATCTCATACCTACTGATGTACCTGCAAGCAACATCACTGTGCAGGTTAATAATAATGTCGCATACGTCTCATACGTAATAATCACACCAAATGCAAAATATGAAAAGCAACTAGCTGAATATAAAGACAAACTTCAGGTATATAATTTAAAGCTTGCTGAGTGGACAGACGAGTGCGCCGCTGCCACTGTAAGAAAAATAGAGAGAGAAAATGACTCTATGAAACTTTATGATGAAGTGAAAGAACTTTTCTATAAGAATAATATAGCTGATTTATTATAGTTTTTCTATTCACTTCATTGTATAATTAAATATGAATAAATTTACGCCTGGTGATTCCGTTTTTCATATCTGGTCACAACCAGAAAATAACTGCAAAATTTCGTTAACTACATTAACAACACTGTCGTTGTCTGGTTTAGGGATTATAATTGACATCGATGATACGGCATATGAAGCTGTCGATACAGAACATAGATACTGGAATGTTTTGGTCAATGAAACCATTTCACAATGGAGAGAAGATTTTATTACACTCGCATCATGATATATACTTATAAGTGAACAAAAAAGACTTAGTCGAAAATACAATTTTCTTATATTTCCAGAACCTTTTAAATGATTGTTTAGACAAAACTGGCTTCTTATTAAGTGATTTATCTAAACAGTATTTAACAAATTTATTAACCACATTTGCAGATCCTGTTATGCTGCATGAATTTGGTACTAATTATAATGGCACAACTCCTCTTGTAGTGCTGTACGAAAATGCGTTATACAAACAACGAGAAGAACGCACTCATGCTTTTAAAAGGCTCGGTGATGTCTCGTTGTTTGTATCTGGGTTTTTAAATGACAGCGTAATAACAAATTCTCTATTCGGTTATTACGCTGATATGGGCAAGTTAGGCTACGCTGAAGCTTCTGGCGTCGGTGGGCATCCAGTATATTCAGAGTTATCGCAAAAATTTTGTGAAGTTATTGAAATCTTAATTGACGTATCCTGTATGACAACAATGAATAATACACAAACAATAGACAAACTGTATGATAGATATACATACAATAACATGAATCAGCTACTTTTAAAAAAGTTAACGAATAGAGGCGCAGTTCCTGTTATAATTAAGTATAGAATCTAATACTTATAACAGGAGTAAGTGAATATGAATGAGACTGAGGCTATCTCTCTAAAACTAGATGAGAAGAATAAATTAACATTTTGTGTTAAAGTACAGGGTTCAAGCGACGCGAAATCTGTTTGGAGACTTGTCTGCGAGGGAAAGAATGGCTTAGAGCTTATGTTCCATGGTGCGCCGACGGATGATGGCGACGTAAGAGTAGATATTCCAGCTCTACAGGAGTTTGTTAATCCTGGGCGTAACAATGTCCACCTTGAGGCGATTGTTGACAATAAATTATTCGTTCCTATGAATTTCGTTGCTAACTTTGAACTTGCAACGACGGTTGTCGCCGAGTCTGTTTCTGTCACTTCGCAAACGAAGGTTATCGAACCAGCTGCAGTCTCTGCATCGCTTATTGGTATAGGGAAATCAGAAAAAAGTATTAAACCAAGAAGAGTTCAAGAGGCAGCCATCGTTTCTAAGCCTGCGTCGGCTCCAGCGAAAGAGTTAACGCTACGAGAACTATATGATAGAAGAAATAAAGCGAAGGCAGGTAAATAGTGGCTACATTTGCAACAACATTAAACCCTACACCTTTTGGGTTTTTTGACAATGATGCTTCTTTTATTTCTGAAGCTGACTCTATTGTTACATTTACGAAGCGTGTTCTTGGTGATGATATTCTTAGTGTTGAACTCACGAAGAAGCAAATTTGGGCTTGCTTTGAACAGTCGCTACTAGATTTTGGATATTGGGTAAACCAATATCAGACGATATCACAGATTTCTAGCTTTCTTGGTTTAACGACTGGCTCGCTAGCGGGATCAGAGCAACAGTATCCTAGAAACAATCTCGAATTCTTAATGAGGCAAGCTGAGCCTTACGCTATGTATGCGGGTCTCGGTGGCGCATACAATTCTGAATCTGGGTCTATCGCATTAGAACCTGGTGTGCAGGATTATAATCTATACACAAAATTGCTGAATGATGACACCAAGGTCCCCCTAGCGACAGGTTTCGCGTCTGGCTCCAGGATGAGAATAGGCGAGATATTCCACTTTAGCCCATCAGCTGCATTCAGGTTCTTTGACTCGACATCAGCAGTAAACTATTTGAACAATGAGTTTGGGTTTGAGTCATTTACACCAGAGACTATTTTTTATGTGCTTCCAGTTTTCGAAGATATTTTACGTGCAGGCCAGATGGACGTCTCCCAAAGGGTTCGTAGATCAAATTATAGTTATCAGGTCATAGGCACCAATCTAAGGATCTTTCCTGCTCCCCAGTTGACCGGTCGTGGCACACAAAAGTTGTGGGTTAGGGTATTTAATACACCAGACCCGTTGAATCCTGATGTACCTGATGCAACGATAAGTGGCACAGTTTCGAATATATCACAGATGCCATTTGGTAGAATCCAATACCAGAATATTAATAGTGGCTGGGCTCACCAGTGGATTCGGCAATACACACTTGCGTTGTGTAAGGAAGTTCTTGGACGAGTAAGAAGAAAATATCAAGTTGTTCCAATCCCTGGACAAGAACTTACACTTGATGGTGATTCATTACTTGACCAAGGTCGCGAAGATCAAGAAAGAATGCGCACGCAGCTTCAAGAAACAATGGAAAAACTTACGTATGATAAGATCATTGAAAGAGAAGCAGAAAAGGGAGAAAACCTTTTGAGACAATTACGCCTTGTTCCTATGCCTAATGGTTGCAGTATATGGATGGGATAATCAGTTAAACTCAAGAAGGACAAATAATGTCAAGCATTCAATTTCAATCAGTCGGCACAGGAAATCCTACATTTATAGAACTTGATTGATATCTGGTGCAAAATGATTTTGGCTACATATTTAATACTATATGCTAATCAAAGTCAAAGAACTTCGAAAAGTTATCTCAAATCAGCTTGCAGAAAATAATCTTCGAAGTTTCGTTTCGCAGCTTCTAACTGAAGCTGCATTGATGACATTAAAGCAAAGTCAAATCGCTCTCCAGAAGAATGGGATGAAGTTTTCGAAAAACTTCAAGTTCTACCTCAAGCTAAGCTAAAACAATACCTTCAATGGCTTGAACGTGTTTCACGTTCAAATCAAGAACCTTTAAGAGACATTACTCCCTTGGTCATTTCTTTTGATTCTGCAAAGAGTCGCCAAAAATTAAAAGGAAGAGATGCTGACATCAACGGTTACAAAACAGCTGGTGACTTGCACCGGAAGCTTGAAGAGCTTCCGGATGATTCTAAGATAAACTTTGAAGTAGCATCTGGCGATGCTGACAAAGTTTATGAATCAGAAAATTTTGTTGTTCTGATGCCAAGAAGTTTGGATGCTTCGTGCGCGCTTGGGCGCGGCACAACATGGTGCACTGCAATAACTAAAGGCGAAAATTTATTCTATAGTTATGTTCTTGCAGGTAACATAATTCTTTATTATGTTTTCGACAAGAACAACAAGAAAAGAAAGTGGTCAATTGGAACAATACAGGGGAAAGTTCAAGGCCCAGGATATGGCGGCATTACTGTTAATATGAACAACGGAACATTTAATTTTAAGAAAGTCTTTAAAGTAGAGGAAAAAAGTATTCTTACTGCAATTGAAAGTCACTCAAGAAAAATAGGGGAACATCCAGCGCTAGCAGACGTCAAAAGAGCTGTTTCGTCGGTTCCTAGGTTTAAAAAGCTCACTAATGGCCTTAGACCACCAGCATATTTCGCTTTACTTAATGCGATTGGCCACCGACATGCTCTTCACTTATCTAATGATGTTCAAGAATATATTAATGAATACTCGAGTGTGCAAGCAATAAAAATGTCAAAGAGTGCTGATCCTAGTGACCGCAGGGCCGCAGCCATAAAGCAAAATAAACATACAGAAGTTTTAGAGCGCCTTGCAAAAGATGAAGATAGAGAGGTAAGATTTGCAGTAGCACTTAATCGCTATACCTCACCAGAGACCTTAGGCAACCTAATGAATGATACAGACGCAGAAATAAGGGGAATGGTAGCTCGTAGTAAGAAGATATCACCCAAAATCCTAATGAACCTTGCAAAAGATGAAGATTGGCGCGTAAGGGGCGCAATAAGCAATAATGACAATACACCACCTGGAGCTTTAAAACTTCTTGTAGATGATGAAAGTGAAGTTGTAAGGAGCTACTTACCAAGTAACCCTAATACCCCGAAGGAAACTTTGAAGCTTTTGATGAATGACGAAAGTACAAAAGTAAGACAGAGTGTCGCGGGTAGCCCGAGTATAGCACCTCATATTTTAGACCTTCTTGTAAATGACAAATCTAAAGAAGTAAGAATTGCTTTGGCATCGAATAATAGCATCTCTCTTAAAACTTTAAAAGTTCTAATGAAGGACAGGGCAGCAGCAGTAAGGTCAGAGATAGCTAAAAGTAAATCCCTGGAGCCTGGATATTTTGCTGCTCTTGCAAAAGATAGATCAGTTAACGTAAGAATTTCTGTGGCATTTAATAGACACACACCCAAAGAGATTGTGGCAGCTCTTGCAAATGATAAGCATGCAATGATTAGAGGATGGGCAAAATATAATTTAGAAAAGAATTTTATGGTCACAAGCGAAAATTTGCTATAACCATAAACTATAATCTGCTGTTGGCTGTCATATCTATTACTAACGATGGCACGCTTGTTTATAACTCCAAGAGAAGTTGATTTCATTAGTGATATTACTAAAGAAATAATTAAAGATGTCATTGGCCAAAAGATTTATTATTTCTCTATTAATGAACTTAAGACGAAAGTCCATGATATATACATGGAGTCTCCAGAAAAAATATTTGATACACCAATAGCTCTTGATGCGATGGTTGAATATCAATCTGAAGTCGTCAAAACAAGTGAGTTTGGATCTGAGACTATGTTTGACATTGAAGTTTGGGTTCATGGACGTGATCTTCTAGATAAACAGATCGAGCTATCCGAGGGCGATTTCTTCAGTTTTGGTGATGTATTTTTTGAAATAACAAAGTATGTTACGACTAATAATGTATATGGCGAAATTGAACACACAGTCGGTTGGCATATATTCGGCAAGCAAGCAAGAAAGACACAGTTTGTTTCTAAGCTGTTCGGTCCTACAAGCGAGGCATACTCCGATCCTGATGCAGTACAAGAAACGTTTGTACAACAGAGAGGTTTCCCTACAGACATAAGGATAGGCGAAACAGGCGATGTTAGAGACCTTCAAAAGAAAGGTGTGCTTGAACGTCCTATCTCTAGGCCAAAAGAGGTTTCACCAAAGGGTTCACAGGGGCGTAAAACAAGTTCTGGATTTTATGATGATGAGAGCTAATGAGGTATACAGATGACAGACGATAAAACAGCTCGTACATTCTCGATCCATGATAGAATTGATGATGAAGGGAAACTACCTGATGGTGTTAAGGGTACTAATATCCCTACAGATTTTCATATCCCGGGTGCTGACTTAGCAGATGTCGATCGAGCTATGTTCACATTATTTAATAAGAAGCTGAAGCTTGAGGTGTCCGCTGGGCAACAAACGGTTCCTGTAGACACTATCTTTGCTGGTGGTGAAAGATTCGCTATTATAAAACGGGGAAAGCCACCGAAAGATAATAGTGGTGCATTTATTCTGCCACTTGTTTCTATAAGAAGAACATCTATAGAACAATCAGAGCATGGTACTATCCCCGGGAGGGGTATGGGCCAAGATACAGGCGAGATAGTCATTAAAAAAAGACTATCTAAGAAAGATCCAAAATTTCAAAATCTTTTGAATAAGCTACAATTAGAAAATCAAGATAACGTAGCGACAGTAAATAATCGTATTTCTGATGGTGCGCCCCAAGGCTCTAACCAAGGTACTGTTGCCAGCAGGCGGCACCAGCAAAAAACATTCAATACAATTACTGGCGAAATGTTAGCACCTGATATTTCTAAAAACATTGTTGAAATCATTACTATGCCTTTCCCGCATTTCTATACTGCATTGTATGAAATAACATTTTGGACACAGTACGTCCAGCACATGAATTCTTTAATAGAAAGATTTATGACATCATATGATGCGCAGGGAAACCAGTTTAGATTAGACACAGATAAAGGGTACTGGTTCGTCGGGTATGTCGATGATGATTTTTCGTCAGAAGACAATTTCACAGAATATACTGGTGACGAAAGATTTGTGAAGTATAAATTTACAATGAAAGTTCCGGCATATTTTCATGCAATCGAAAGAAAAGGCTCAGGAATCCCATTTAGGCGATTTTTATCTGCGCCGCAGCTATCATTTGGATTACATGAAGGTACAGTCCCTGCTTCTATCCAGGCAGAATCACCCGTGGGTACTGGTAACGTTGACAAATTTATACTGAGTGATGTTGATAAGCTTGATAAAAGAGGCAATCGAGTAGAATCAGAGCGTATTGACACTTTAAAAGTGTTAGACATTGTGAAGGATCCATTCTCAGGGAAAGATACTACAAGACACTTAAAAGTACTTTCACGGAACCAAAGAAAGGGAGAAACCGTGATAAGTAAGAGACTAATAACAAAGATTGACGATATTAATTTCTAGTAAAAGAAATTTTATGTCATGACAATCATAATTAATTGATAGCATGGTAGCCAATAGACAGGAGCTTGTATAATATGCCAGAGCAGACTTTTAGATCACCGGGGTTTTTTGAAAGAGAAATCGATTTAACACAGCGCCAACAGGCGCCACTAGGGACTCCTGCAGGTATCATTGGTACAGCAGAAAAGGGTCCAGCATTTGTCCCAGTTACAGTGGGTTCAATTCCAGACTTTAAATCGAAGTTTGGGCAAATGAACTCAAAGAGGTTTGGGCCCTACGCAGTAAATGAGTTTTTAAAGCACAGGTCTGCGGTTACATACACGAGAGTATTGGGAGCAGGTGCAAATGATACTGTCACTGATATCGAAGTAACTAGAACACAGGGCACAGTAAAAAATGCTGGCTTTTCGCTAGCAGCATCGGCAGGTAAAGATGTATGGGCTAGAGATAATGGCGGGACGATGTTCTTAGCTGCTCGACATACGCCACGAGCGAATGAGGCGTTTGGTTATCCAGTATTTACTGATAATGACTCATTCGGGTTAACTGACGTCAACCTTATCCGTGCTATGATTATGGTCGCATCTGGAACAAGAATGATGGTCCTTGATGGCGCTCAGGAAGTTGTACCCAGTATATCTGATCATGATGATGTTGCTACATTGGCTGCAGCTGGCGAAATGGACGGGATGTTTAAGCTTGTTATTTCGTCTTCGACACCAAATTATGCAACATCTGATGGCTTAACAGCTATTAGGGTACTTACTGCATCATTTAATCCTACAAGCGACAACTATATTGGGAAGATATTAAATACCGACCCTACAAAGTTCAATACTGAAGAGCATTTGTTATACGCTGACTTCGGTGTTGAAGACGAATTAGCACCAGTGTCTGCTACGACTGGCTCTGTTATGGTTCTATCAGGAACAACAAACACATCATCGACGTCAGGTGATACATCAGAAACATTCAGAGATGTATACGGTAGGTTTGATACAAGGTTCCAAACACCCTCAACGACTGATTTTATTTCGCAACCATATGGAACGAAAGAATATGACTTATTTAGCTTTGAGTCAATTTCTGATGGAAAATTTGCAAATGATAAGTACAAGATTTCAATTGCAAATGTTAGAAAATCTGTTGATCCAGCAAATGAATATGGAACATTCGCAGTACAGGTAAGATCATTTAATGACACTGACCTTAAGCCAGAAATTTTAGAACAATATCCAGTATGTTCATTGGACCCAAGCAGCGAGAATTATGTCGCTGCCGTTATCGGTGATATGAAGGCAGAGTTTGTTTTCGACACTGATAGAGAAGATGAACGTCGCGTAAGAGTGACAGGAAGATTCCCTAATAAGTCTGCGTTGGTTAGAATTGTAATTAATCCAGACATAGAAAAAAGATATATTCCTGCAACAGCACTTCCATTTGGGTTTAGGGGACAGTCTTTATTAAATACTAATGATATGCTGGTTGATACAGCTGCTGATACAAGCGTATCACGTAGATTGACCGGCGTTGGAATCGGGGCGTTATTTGGTACATCATCTATTGTTCCCCCAGTTCCTCATACATTTAAGGTAACAAAGGGAATAACGACTACGGCATCAAGTTTTGTTGGACAACCAGGTGCTGCAGAAATCGTCGACTCTAGATTATATTGGGGAGTTAAGTTTACGAAAGTACCTGCTACAGGTTCAATCACAGATGCTATCCTAAACCCAAATGTATCTTCAGTAATTAACCCATTAGTCAAGTCATACTCGAAGTTCTTGGGAATTTCGAAGCTCGATGCATTGGTTACTGGATCAAGCGCAGATACTTTTTGCAATAACAAATTTTCGCTAGCGAAGGTCGCACTTAGTAACACATCTGTTGCTGCTGTTACAGCGTCTGCAGCAGAGCATATGCGTGAAACTGCATACATTAGAAACGGAAGTCCAAACCCTAATGATTACAGAGTGGTTGATAGCCTAGCCGTTAACAGGGTTACGCTTGGTACATTGGTAAACCTAACGTCATCAGCAGAGTTTAATAAGTTCTCTAGTTTCACAAAGTTTACTAACTTTATGGCTGGCGGCTATGATGGCGTTAATATATTAGATGTTGATGCATCAAGATTAAATGATAAAGCATCATCTAGTGATACAGGTGGAGGCGCAAATTCTGCTTACACGTCACCTGGTTTAACGACTAATATCGCGGGGGCTGGTCAAGAAAACAATACAGTATTCTCATATCGTGCAGCATCAAGGATTATGACAGATGAACTAACTGTTAACACAAATATCCTTGCGATTCCAGGAATAAGGGATTCCTTTATCACAGATCATGCTGCAACTAGAATCAAAGAGTATGGTCTCGCCATTTATTTACAAGACCTTGTTGGATACGACGAGAACACTACAAGATTATTTGATACTGATAGTACTAAACCTGATGTAGAGAAAACATCAGAACAACTTGATACTCGTGCACTTGATAATAACTATGTTTCTGCGTATTTCCCAGATGTCGTAATTACAGATAGTGTGACAAGCAAAAAGGTAAAAGTACCGCCTTCAGTAGCTGCGCTTGGGGCGTTGGCGTATAATGATAAGGTCGGATTCCCATGGTTTGCTCCAGCTGGATTCAATCGTGGTGCTCTTGATTTTGTTTCGAATACTGATGTACGATTGAATAAAGGTGATCGAGATAGATTACAAGAGTCAAATATTAATCCTATCGCAAACTTCCCTAGACAGGGAACTTCGCCCACATTCGTAATATTTGGGCAAAAGACAATGCAGCAAGCAAAGTCGGCACTTGATAGAGTGAATGTTAGAAGAATGTTACTTGAAGTAAAGAGAATAGTTTCTGATATTTCGAGAGCAGGATTCGTATTTGAACAGAACACGCCTCAAACAAGGGCACGCTGGGTAAATCAAATTACACCTAGGCTAGCTCTTGTACAAATGCAGGCAGGAATAGAGAAATTCAAAGTTGTTATGAACGAAACTAACAATACGCAGGATGACATTGAGAATAATAAACTTAATGGGCGTATTGAACTGGTACCAACCAGAACTGTAGAGTTTGTTGCGATTGATTTTATTATAACGAACGCGGGCGTAAGTTTCGCAGAGTAAGGGGCTTAAGGGTTAACCTTAGGAGATGAGATAAACGATGGTCGAACTTAGTGGAAGATCACCTGGCGTAAGCGTCAGAGAAATAGATTTAACCGGTCCGCAAAATGTAACGCCTGTAGGCGTTCCTGCCGGTGTTATTGGTGCCGCAGAGCGTGGTCCTGCGTTCGTTCCAGTTACTGTTGGATCACTTCCGGATTTCGTTGTTAAATTCGGCGGTTCTGATGGAACAAAGTTCGGGCCGATTGCTGTAGCTGAATGGTTACGTAATGCTCGGGCTGTAACCTTCTTAAGAGTTCTTGGCGCAGGTCGCGGAGAAAAGAGGCTTACAACTGGAAATAATCTTGGTAGCGTAGAAGGTGCTGGGTTTGTTGTCGGGCAACAGATTCCGGGAGCTAATGGTAACCTCGGTGATAACGCATACGCAAATAGCACTGGTCCAAAAGGCAGAATGCACATTTTGGGAACATACATGTCTGAGTCAAATGGTTCATCCATTTTCTCTGATGCAGGTATTGCACACAGAACTGCAACTGTTGCTGTCGCAGTCCCGATTGTTAGGGGTATAGTGATGGCAGCATCTGGTGTTGTACCAATGCTTTCATCCTCAGTGTCTCCATCTGGAGCCCCTGCTGTCGCGCAGGTCGCAACGTCTGCAGGACCAAATGGGGCTATGACGGGCTCTGTTGATTTATTAGGCGGAAATCAAAACTTTGTATTATTGCTTAATGGTCATAAGGGAAATGATGCATCATATCCGAATGTTATAACAGCATCGTTTGATCAGACTGCACCTAATTACCTCGGTAATGTATTAAACCAAGACCCTACGAAGATTGAGGTTGCTGGCCATTATCTTTACTCACACTATGATATTCATCCATCATATGCTGCAGTAACGGGTACTGGAGTCATCGCTGCTGGTAACTATGCTGCTTCGGCTGCATCAAAAGAGCCAGTAGCATTTTTGCTTACAGGCTCTGCACCTAGAAATACTGGCGCAACTACAGCACCAAATTACGAAAACTTTGAAGATAGGTATTCGACTCCTTCATCGCCTACAGTAATTTCACAAAAGTTTGGTGGAAACCCAATAAATCTGTTTAGAGTCTTTATGCTGTCGGATGGCCGCGAGTCTAACGAGAAATATAAGATATCAATTCAGAATATTGCAAAGTCAAACGTTAATGATGACCAATTCGGTACGTTTGACCTTCTTGTAAGAAGGTTCGGTGATACTGATGAGAACCGTGTAATCTTGGAAAGCTTTTCCGGGCTTAACCTTGATCCTACATCACAAAACTATATCGGGCGCCGGATTGGCGATTTGAATGCATATTATGATTTTGACAAAAATTCATCTGGCCAAAAGCTTGTTGTTGAAGGCAAATATCCTAATGTTTCAAATCTAATTAGGGTTGCGATTGATCAAAGGGTTGACGACGAAGAGATAAGCCCTACATCATTACCCATTGGCTTTAGAGGGCCTGCACACTTAATAACCTCAGGCTCTGATCCTCTAACGGCAATTAGTGGTTCTACTGCTGCTTCTGCAGGCTTGACTGACTATGGCAACGAAGGCTTAAAGAGGGTCGTCGAATTACCAATCCCATTTAGAGATAATATTGCACAAGGAATTGATCCAAAGGTCATTGTCAATAAGTCACTTTATTGGGGAGTCCAGTTTACACAAAAAACATCACTTACGGAGCCTAACTCATCGAAAGTTGAGAATAAGACAATCAGAAGTTTGACTAAGTATTTCCCAAATTTCCAGACATCATTGAGAAATGTCCAGGTCGGGGAAAACGCAGGTGTTGCTAACTCTAATGGAACTGTTTTAGATAGTGATTTATATAATAATAACATTTTCTCACTAGACAGAATCCAGGTTAGAACAGCATCGAACGGTATAGTTGATGCAAAAGAACTTGCAAGCATGTCGTATGTAAGAAATGGTCAAATCAGCGCCAATGCTGCGAACAAGACGAGAGCGTTAAGCGTTGCTACAGACTTCGGAGATTTAACTGTTAGAACGATCGCTAAGTTCAACTTCTTTGTCCAGGGTGGTTATGATGGAACGAATATATTCGATAAAGAGTCTAATGAGCTAACCAATATTGCTGTGAAGCAAGAAATGGATGATTCAGCAAGACATCTAAATAACGGTTCAACTGTGAAGTCGTATAGAAAGGGACTGCAGATAATGGGTGATACGACTGACGTCGATATCAAGCTTCTTGCGATTCCCGGAATTAGACATTCAGTCGTATCCGATGCTGGTGTTGATACAGTCGAAAATGATAGATTCGATGCTCTGTATATCATGGATGTAGAAGAGCGTGATGAAATCAATGCCGTTGTTACAGCATCTGTGCAAAACGTTCATGTCACAAATACTGCGACGCAGTTTAACGGCCGAGGTTTGGATAGCAGCTTTGCTGCAGCATATTTCCCAGATGTGGTTATTAATAACCCATTCACGAATTTGCCAACGCAAGTACCGCCGTCTGTTGCAGTATTGGGAGCATTCTCTTTGAATGACTCTGTAGGATTCCCATGGAATGCTCCAGCAGGATTCGTTAGAGGAGCACTTCAAACTACGGATAATGCTTCGTTATTATTGAATCGTTCTAATATGGATACACTACAAGACGCTAGTATCAACCCGCTTGTTTCATTCCCTGGGAGTGATGGGGTTGTTGTATTTGGGCAAAAAACTTTGCATGCTGCACAATCTGCAGTTGATAGAGTAAATGTCAGAAGACTTATGATTGAAATCAGACGTCAAGTACGTTCAATTTCAAATCAAATTATTTTTGAGCCTAATAGAGAATCAACACTAAACCGGTTCTCTAGTCTTGTTAACCCTGTCTTACAGAGAATTCAAGAGCAACAAGGTGTAGCACGTTTCAAAGTTATAATTGATACTACAACAACAACTCAGGCTGATATTGAAAATAACACTATCAGGGGTAAGATATTCGTCGAACCCACAAGAGTTGCTGAAGTCATTAGCGTTGACTTCGTCGTGTCAAATGCCGGCTCAGATGCATAAACACACAGAAGTGATCTTATAAGTTGGGTTTATAAGATCACTTCTGGTTTACTCGCTGTGTGGGCCATATGTACCAATAGCCAGTATACAATAGAGCTTGTATGAAGAGCCTAGGGACATAGAGAGCAATATAAGATGAAATTGACCATCGGTGAAATTAAACACATAATAAATGAAGCTGGAACGACAAGTAATATTCCGCATGAGGAAGTTAAACGGCTGAAGGCAATTGCTTACGGGCGACTGGGCGATGATGTTAATCATGGAACATTTCAAACACATGGGATGTTCCTGCTGTTTGTTTATGATTCAAATAGGCCTACAAAAATCTGGACAAACGTCCCTGAGAAACTTGTTTTTGGGCAACTTCGCAAACCAAAGCCTCTTGACTGGTGGGAGTACGGTAACTTGCATCATGCTCAACAGAAAGAGTTAGTCTGGATGTCTCCTGCGCAACGTGGGAAAGAGATCCAAACTGGAGCACAAAGGTATAGAACTGCCAGCGGTCCAGATAACCCTGGCGCTTCAGTTCATGCTGTTGCGAATGACGTGCAGATGACCGGGCGACCCTCAGCTCGTGGTGATGTTGCTTTGTCAGATAAAGCAAGAAGTATGAAAGAACCGACATGGGGCGACTTACCTCATGCAGAGTTGCGAAAGATTATTCCGCCTTTAATTGCAAAAGCGAAATCAGATCCTAGATATAAGAAAACATTGAAAAAAGTGCTCATGGTTGCATTAGATAAAAATATGATGAGTGATGTCGCGAAAATATTATCCGCTGTACCGTCACTTAAAAGTGAGTCTGTGGCAAAAATTACTTATGGTGAACTTAAAACATTAATTCGTGAGATGAATGAAGACTATCTAACACCAAAGAAACCTGATGGTAATGCTATACGGAAAATGAGATCTATCGAAACTGAGTTAGAACGTGTAAAAAAGCTTGTAGGGCTTGTCCCAATGGCTCGCAGAGTTGAGGTCCAAAGACACCTCGAGATGGCACAAGAGATAATCAAAAATAACCGCCTGGGTGATAACAAATGAAAATTAAATTTAGCCAATTAAGGTCTTTAATAAGCGAAGCTATGGACATGCGTGCCATGACGCAAGATGCCCCAGCTCCTAAATCACATGATACAGTCCATGTAGTTTTTGATGAAACTGGTGTCCAGCGTATTATTGATCCCGTCCATGGAATCGGGCTTGTTGATGATTCAAAGAAATGGAAGCGGGATGATTGGAGAAAGTTTATACGCCAGTATGATGTAAATACAGTCGTGCTTAAAGGTAGGGGAAAAAGACACAGCGATCTGGAATGGTCATCTAGAAAACTATTAGCTGTATTACAAAAACAAGAAAGTGAGGGAAAAGTTATTCCAATCGTGCAGGGTAAAAAAGTACCACAAAAGCCAAGAGAAAGATTATCTGGCGTCAACGCTTAAGATTTTGAAATAAAATGCTTGTTAGGGTCAAAGATGTCCGCGCCGCCATTTCAAACCAGCTTGCTGCGGGTACTCTTCGGAACTTTATTTCGCAGCTTCTAACGGAAGCTACTATTGTAGATTTAAAGTGATTTAACTTTAAAAGGTTCACCCTGAGCATTTTTCTTAATTGCTACAGCTTTTTTGCCGATTGATTTATGTCTTCTATACGCTGTCTCTATTTTTTTAGAAATATAAGGTGAGATTTTGTAGACATAAAAGCCTTCTGTTTTGGGGAATGAAATAGCATAATGTATAAACACTCCAGTGTCCAGATGCATGAGATGTTTGATAGAGATTTCTGGAGTTTCCAATAAGCAAACACGAAGTGACGTCATAGAAATAAATATCTTTAATAAGAGCTTTATAATAAAGTAAAATAACAATTTCTGGTCGAAAAATAAGTAATGATATATTTATAACAAGAAATGATGTTAGACATCATCAAAAGGAGAGACAATGGCTGAAACACTCGACGTCGTAGACATGTTACCAAACCGTTACGAACCAAAAAGAAAATTCCGATGGATCTTGCAAATCGAGGGCGTTGACGCTTTTCTTATGAAGTCCACAGCACGCCCACAACGTGTTTTTGAAGAAATTACAATCGACTGGATTAATTCCAAACGCTACCTTGCTGGTAAGCATGAGTTCCAACCTATAAGCTGCGAATTATATGATGCTATTGCTCCATCTGGTGCACAGCAAATTGAAGAATGGCTAAGGCTGAACTTCGAATCAGTTTCTGGTCGTTCTGGATATGCAGATTTCTACAAAAGAGATATGCAATTGAAATTATTAGATCCAGTCGGTACGGTTGTGGAATTATGGGATCTCAAAGGTTGTTGGCCTAAAGATGTTAATTATAATGAGCTAGCTATGGAAAATAACGAAGCATGCTGGGTAACATTCGTCGTAAGATATGATAACGCCGTACTCCAATTTTAATTTCTTATAAATCTATATAATAGCTTGCATTGGGTTGAACAATTTATAAAAAAAATGTACCATATATTATGGTACAAAAAGCTATAGTTTGTTATATTTGCTCAAAACAATATAAACAAGAGAAAAGGTTTCTTGTCCACCTAAATACAGATCATGAAATTTCTGATTACGAATCAAAATATGTCGATCTGTATTTAGATGGGATAGTTCCAACTTGTCAATGTTCTTCAGAATGCTCAGAGCCGATTAAGTGGGCAGGGTGGAAAAAGGGTTATCTTTCAAAGTACGTGCGTGGACACAATGCAAGAATTGATTCTTGTTTTGCTGATAAAACTGTACAAGCAAAAATGATAGCCAAAAGAGCGCAAGGTTATAAAGACGGAAAATATAAAGTTTGGAATGACGGTTTAACTAAGAATACTGATGAAAGGGTGTTTAAGTCAGCAAAGAAGACGAGTGAAACATACACAAAAAAAGCCGAGGCGGGCGAGATACTAGACTGGAGAATTAAAGATCCAGTCAAGGCTAAAGCATCAGCAAAAAAGATATCTGAGACAAAGAAGAGATTATACGCGGAGGGTGTTCTTACTTCGTGGAATAAAGGGCTTGTAAAATCTTCTGATCCGAAAGTTTTAGCAATGAGTAAAAAAATCTCTGATCGGTATGTTCATAGAGAAGCTGGCCGCCGAATGAAGATATCAGAATTAGTTCAACGTACATCTAGACTGCATGGATTTGAGCTAATAACTTCACCAGAAGTATATAGAGGTAAATACACTACGAAACTTGAGTTTAAATGTTTAAACTGCAATGTTTCAAGCTTTAAGACACTAGGTACGATAGAGACAACACCAGTTTGTCATAATTGCAATCCAAAAGAATCGAAGGGCCAGCTTGATTTATATGAATTCATAAAATCTTTTGAAAATAATGTCACGTTATCTGATAGAACTTTAATTAAACCAAAAGAAGTTGACATTTTAATTGGTAAAAAACTTGCTATAGAATACGACGGTTTATTTTGGCACTCAGAAAGATTTTTAAATTATGATTATGCAATGAAAAAAACAGACATATGTAATACTGCGGGTGTGCAGCTTATACACATTTTTGAAGATGAATGGAAGAACAAAAGACATATAGTTGAAAGTATGCTAAAGTATAAACTTGGATTGTCTGCAACTAAAATTGGGGCTAGAGAATGTAATATTAAGCAAATTAAATTAAAAGAGCGCAGAGCTTTTTTTGATAATAATCATATTGATGGAGATGTAAGGGCAAAATATGCATTTGGTTTATTTCATAAAGATAAATTAATGGCTGCGATTTCTTTGCGAAGTGCTTTTCACAAAAAATATGATAAATTTTATGAAGTCGCTCGGTTTGCTGTTAAGAAAGATTGCACAGTCGTTGGAGGTTTATCAAGACTTACAAAATGTGCATTTAAAATATCTACTAATGACGGAAAAGTAGGGTTAATCTCGTATATTGATTTGAGATACGGAAATGGGAAAGGGTATAAAGCTGCAGGTTATAAAATAGTAGCAAAAACAAAACCACGATTTTGGTGGACAGACTTTACTAATAGATATGACAGATTCAAGTTCAGAGCAACAAATGGAATAAGTGAAAAAGATGTTGCTGCTGCTAATGGTGTTGTCAAAATTTATGGGTGCCCAAACCTTGTTGTCGAGTATACATAATTAAATTCATCGGCATAAGATGACTAGTTCTAATTTCAAAGACGACAAATGAGCGTTATGGGTGTTGTCGCATGCCCTAGCCTTCCGTATACCTTATTGTCACTCATTGTGAGTAATAGCAGTCGAAGTAAACCGCTTATTTGTGGCTCAATACTTAGAACGTAACACCTAGTGTCCTTCAAGCCACCATTCCCATAGATTGGCACCTCAATTATATCACCTAATTTTATGTCTGCACATTCAATTTTCATTAATAAGTCTCTTTTAAAGAGTTAAAATCTTCTCTCATAAGAAGATAGAGTCTATAAGCACTAACTGTATAGTCTGTCCCGTCAATAGCGTAACACAGAATGGTTTCAGAATTGCCATCGGTAAAATATGTCTTTGAGGGACCATCTTCTCGATGCATGTGGCCTTTCTGGCAGTAGAGTTCTGTCGCTTTGACGCCAGTATCATAATAACTGACTTCAGCTGGGCCATCAACTCGGTGCAAATGACCATTTTCAAAATACTTTTCGTACCATACATTGCCATTATTATAAAAAGCTACGATGGCAGGTCCATCTTCACGATGCAGCTTGTAGTAACCAAAGTTATCGGCTGAGTCAATATTTTTCGTACATAATACTATCGATTTTGCCAGTAACATAGTCAATCTCAGTTATAATCTTACAATCATCGCGCATAAAGATTTGAAGATTAGAATCCCGTGTTATTATAAACTCTAATTTATATGGCATTAATGTATTATTAATATATTACGTTTTTATTCATTTTTACAAAAAAATATATTATTTAGAATGTAAAATGAACAAAGTAAATAAAACACACATCTGGAAAATAGTAGGTACACAGAACACAAAGAAATTTAAATTTAAACTTGCTTCTTGTCATGAAGTTATTAACACTGAATTGATTAATGACATCGAGACTGCAATCTGTAATCTATCATCTGATATTAAAAATAAAATTACAGTAGTCTCATTGAAGTTCGTCGATTCTGTTGTTTGTGGGTCCAAGCTATATACTGAACTAAATACAGCAAATACAGCGAAGATTTCACCAACTGAAGGTTTACTTTTGGGTGACAATGCTAAAATGCGGATGAACGTTATGGCAGGTACTGATCATCTAAAAGATAAAGAAATCCCTATGTCAATGTCATCACTTACTAGCATTTCTAGTAGGCAGACATTTCCTGGGACACATATTATTTATAACACTATAAGGGAAGCATTTGACAAAGAGTTTTTAACGAAGTTAGTTAAGGTCAATAAGAAAGCTCCGACTGCGAAGTTTTCGGATCCTGGAGTAATGCCTGTAACATTCACTTATGGATATGATGATAGCTCTTATACTTGGGACAATATCGTAGCGACGGATTCTGATGCATTGGGTGCATTCAAGTTGCTAATACCAGCGCATCTATCAAAAGCAGAAGAACTATTTTTTCCTTGTGAAAAATAACGTTGAACAAATTATAATGATAGTGTTATTATAATTTAACAAAATAATTTAATTAACCTCAAAAAATTGGCCTACACGATGTAGACCCAATTAAGTAGGTTGGAGAAGTAAAATGAGTGTAGATGTTGGCGTCATAGTTGGGCGCTTCCAAGTAGAGTCCTTACATGAGGGACACAGATTCCTTATAAACAAGGCATTTGAAAATCATAGAAAAGTAGTAATTTTTATTGGTGTATCACCAATCCAAGGGACAAAGCATGATCCTTTAGATTACCAAACAAGGGCAAGAGCAATTCAATCTGAGTATCCAGATGCTATTCTCTTACCTTTACACGACAAACAGTCAGATGAGGTATGGAGCGATCAACTAGATTCAGCTGTTACTGCTGTCATTCCCAATATATCAAAAGCCATGCTATATGGTGGAAGAGATTCATTTCAATCTCACTACAAAGGGAGGTTTACTACAGTAAAGGTAGAATCAGCGATAAGGTACCATAGTGGTACAGAACAACGCGAGGACTTAGGCAAAGTTGTAAGAAATTCTCCAGACTTTAGAGCTGGAATAATTTACTCAACGCAAAATTCATGGCCTTATGTCAAAATGTGCGTAGATATAGCAGTCTTGACAGTTCGATCAAGTGGTATGATGGTTCTCCTGGGTAGAAAAAATAATGAAGTAAAATGGCGTTTGCCAGGTGGAATGGTTGATAAAGGTAGAACACTTGAATGTGAAGCTTCTAAAGAATTGAGAGAAGAAACTGGAATTGATATTATTAAAGATGATTTTAAATACCTTATGAGTACGCCCGTTGGTGATTGGAGGATGAAGCAAGCCGGCGAAATAGGGTTACTAACATCACTCTTTGCTGTTAGAATAGATGATACAGAAGCTGTTGCTGGTGATGATCTGTGTGAAGTTAAATGGTTCGAATTACGTAAAGCGCATGAAGGCATAATGCCGGGCCATAGACCTCTTATCAACTTTCTAAAAAAGGAATACCTACCATGATCAACGACAATATTATCCTACTTTCTGATTCATACAAAGCATCACACGCTAAACAATATCCTCCTAATACATCAAATATATATTCTTATTTTGAATCTAGGGGCGGCGAGTTTGAAGAAGTTGTATTCTTCGGCTTACAGTATTTAATCAAGAGATATCTTGCTGGTCAAGTTGTAACACAAGAAAAGATCAATGAAGCTTCAATATACTTTGCTGATCATTTTGGCAACTCAGACATGTTCTATAGAAAGGGCTGGGAATATATCCTAGAAAAGCATGATGGCCGGCTGCCAATTGAAATTAAGGCAGTTCCTGAGGGAATGCCAATCAAGCCAAGAAATGTAATGATGACTGTGGAGAATACAGATCCACAGTGTTGGTGGTTGACCAATTACGTTGAGACATTGTTAGTTCAATGCTGGTATACATCAACGGTCGCGACCATTTCAAGGGAAATGAAGAAAGCTATTAAGAGTGGGCTTAAGCGTTCTGCTGACGATCTGCTTGGCCTACAGTATAAGTTGCATGATTTTGGTTGCAGAGGTTCAACATCTATGGAATCTGCAGCTATGGGTGGCGCAGCACATCTAGTGAACTTCAGTGGATCAGATACTCTTCCGGCAATCCAGTTCTTACGAGAGTACTACGGCCATAATATGGCAGGGGTTAGTATTCCCGCCGCCGAGCACTCAACTATTACGAGCTGGGGCGAGGCCAGTGAGTTAGAAGCATATAAAAATATGTTAGAACAATTTCCTACTGGGCCAGTAGCTGTTGTGTCTGATTCTTGGGATATATACGAAGCGACAAAAAGGCTTTGGGGTAGAGAATTAAAGGAAGCTGTCTTGGCAAGAGATGGTACGGTGGTCATTCGACCAGATTCAGGTGATCCCAGAAAGGTCGTACCTGCCCTCCTAAGGATTTTAGACACTGAATTTGGGGGTGCTTACAATGACAAAGGTTACCGTATGTTACCACCACAAGTAAGAGTGATTCAGGGCGATGGCATCAATCGTCGCACCTTAAGTGAAATTATTGATGCCGTACTAGAAGCAGGGTATAGTCTCGATAATGTTGTCTTTGGTTCTGGCGGCGGCTTGTTACAAGATTGTAATAGAGACACATGTCAATTTGCATTTAAGTGCTCAAGTGCCGTCGTAAATGGGCAGCAGCGTGATGTTTTTAAAAGGCCGGCGACAATGCCCTCGAAAAATAGTAAAAAGGGTCGCCTTAGATTATTGTCACACCCATCATTCGTTACACCAACGAATGGATCAGAGTATATGACGGTAACTGATGATTTACAGATTCCGGATGCTGTTGACATGTTAAATGTCGTTTTTAGAGATGGAAAATTAATGAGTGATCAAACACTCGCTGACGTTCGTCAACGTGCTAGATTGAAATAATAATTCTTAATAAAGCAAGACATTCTTCATATTTATTTGCATGAAGAATGTCTTGTTCCTGCTTATAATGATGTTATTTTCTGCTCCAGCTTTTGCTGTTGAAGTAGAAAATTTTTGTAATTCTATTAAAAAAGATGATGGCTCTGTAGTAAAGCAATGCCCAAACTCTGGTGAATATTGGGATGATGTTTTTGATCGTGCATTCCGCTCTATAGAACCCTCATCATCTCGTAGAGATCTATACAGGGTCGGCGAAATAAAGCTTGGAAATAACGTATACAGATTACAAGAACTTATTCTTTATAGAGGGCATTACATCATTGGGTGCGGCACAAGCTGCAGTATTCTTGAGATAGATAGAGGTATCACGACTCGTGTATGTGCTGGTGGAAAAGAAACCGATCCTGCGTGTGCAAGCCCAATGCCTAGAGGGTTTAAGGGCGATGCAACACTAGAAAAGCTGTCGGTATGGGGAACTTCTAAATCACAAGGTGCAACAGGCATTACTGCGTCTGCAAGAATCGCGTTACGCGATGTCGAGATAAGATGGTATAGTATGGGCCTCAGAATTGAGGCAACATACCCACAAGGCAATGCCAATGGTGTCTATCTCTCCTCAGTACAAATTCGTAATATGGCATCATGGGGATTGTATGTCCGTGGTGCTGATGCAAATGCTGGTCACTTTGAACATGTCGATATCAGTAACGTTTGCGAAAAAGCTGTAACAGATTGCTGGGGATGGAAAGAACAGAGCTTTTTGGGCAATACGATTATCTCTCCACAAGTTGCATATGTGTGGAATACAAAGACAAAAAAAGAGTTTCCGTCGTATATAATCAGCGTTGGCAATAACAATGCACCATCTGCTATCATTAACCCATACCAAGAAGGATCAGCAGTCGGTTCATTTCTTGGTGGTAATATTACTGTCATCGGAGGTAATATACAAAATGCAGGTGATGATTCCGTCGTACAACTTCGTGGTCATCATCTTAAAGGTAGTATACGATATGCAGATGGAACGGGTCTGCTCGGATTACATAGAGATACCCCATTCGCATTCAGTAGTGGCAGGCAGCTTGTTGATATGGGATGGAAACCAGAGTTTGGAGTCTTCGGCTGGCGTGTTGGTCAATTGTCAGGTTCTGATCTGTCTATGACAACACATAGATCACAAACGAGCCATGGAACAAAGTTGACACCTAATCGAGCTTGGGTTGGGATGCAAGGGTGTATTTACGAAAGTAAGCCCAATGCTACAATAGAAAAATGTTGGGGCAAAATTAGAGTTGGAAAATCATGTGCATCATCTTTGGTTGGCTCACGAATTGTAAATAATGCTCCCTTAAAAGGTGAGCCATTGGAAGCTGTGTGCGTTTGTCAGGGCACCATTATAAACAGAGGCAAATGTGTCGGTGGCCCTCAAGTTTGGGTTGCTAAATAGCTAGAACTGCGTGAAGCCGTATAAATGCGCTACTTCTTTATTAAACCCATAATCCAGAACTACGTAGCGCCCGTCTGCAGTCTTACCCCATTGCTCTCCGGCCAATAGATCATTAACAACAGTACCGGTTGATCTGGCAAACCCAATAGTATCTTTTATCAGCTTAATGGCTCTTTTATCATCTATGTCACCGATAACACTCTCAATTGGCTCATTATCTAAAAGCACGCCAGAAATGCAGTCACAAAAATCATAAAAGTAAATGCCAGTATCCATCTTAAATGTTTTATTGTCAACTTTTTGCAAGTGCTCAACTTCCAGCCACAAAAATTTATCATGATAATCAAAGATTTTTGCCATGAGTGGTTTCGCTTCTGGGTCTGTGTATGTTTCTATCTCTGCTTTGTTTTGCGCGATTCCCTGAGAGTTCATAGCTATTTTTATAACCTTTCTGCTATTAATTCTGTATGCTCTCCTGGATGACCCTACACCTGCTTGCTGCATTCGTAAGGTGGCATCAAGATAACGCAGCATCTCACCAAGATCAGTCAAATGTCTGAAGGCATTAAATGTAAAGGTTCTCTTGCGCTCACTTAACACGTAACTAATAAATTCATTAAGCGGTTTCATATTCATAATTATATAAAGCTTATTTATTATTTATAATAAACACAGGACTAGATGGCAAACGCACAGATAATCACAAGAGGTTTTGGGCCCGATGGCAAAATTATTACCCGTGGGTATGGTTTAGCTTTAGTATTTACAGTCGGTGACGCACCCGCACGTAGAATTGGGAGCCGTGGCGGATCTGGTAGAAAATATGAAGTTGAATATGACATTAATAAGAGACTACCCTATGGCCAGTATAGAGTAACAGCGCAGCTTATAGGCTCTGGTTCAAATGCGGTTGTTGCTGATGGGGATACAGGCATCATTTACTTTGACGAGTCAAATAAAGCGAATGTTATTGTAACAAGAATAGATGCAGAAGCCGAGCCTGCTGATGAAGTCGAGATACTAGTCAGCATTCGTGACGTCACAATAATCTAATGTACATCTTATACATTGAATTTTCATATGATGTGTTTATTACATACATCATTAACAGCGATTAGAGAGCATTCTGGCATCTCGTATGCATGCTTTGAGTGCTAATGTAACAAATAATCTTTCCATAACTTTACACTAGGTAGTATTTACTTTTGAATGCTATGATATAAAATAGTGGGGTAATATGGGAAAAACTAGAAAAAATGAAATTTTTGATAAGAAAGCTGCAGTAGATGAAATGTCTAGTGCTCCGCCTGGTGGTTTAACATTTAATGTTCCCTCCATTAGTGTTCCTGTTCCATCACAGGGTGCTGTTTACCCACAAGGCAGTGCATTATGTGATAGTGTAGCAATTGATATCAACGCAATGACGGCAGCACAAGAAAACATCTTAACTAATGCAGCCCTTGCGAAAAAAGGGACATTAATGTCTCATCTACTAAATTCAAGTTTAGTAAACAAAGCGATCGACGTAAGAGAAATGCTCGTCGGCGATAGAAACACACTTATGATCGCCCTACGAATTTCAGGGTATGGCGCTTCATATCCAGCAAAGGTTGAATGCCCGAATTGTACTCATAAAGAAGAGAGGACGTTTGAATTAAATAAGCTTGAATTAAAGAAATTGAATATAGATTCAGTCGAGCCAAATACAAATGTGTTCGAAACAAGATTACCGATGTCAAAGTATCTAGTTAGATTTAGATTTTTAACTGGTCATGATGAAGAAGAAATGACGCTGGTTTCTACAAAGAGAAAGAAGTCTCTTGGTGATGCTAGTAGCGAATTGATTACATCTGGTCTGCTGGCATCAATTGTGTCGATTAATGGCGTCACCGATCGCGCAGAGTTGGCAAGAGCAATCCCTACAATGCCGGCCGCTGATTCACAGTATCTTCTAAAATATATACAGAATAATGAACCTGGTATCGATATGGAACATGGTATGACATGCTCTAAATGTGACAATGAGTGGGAGGTAACGATGCCCTTAGGGGCCAACTTTTTTTGGCCTAACGCCGAGTGATCATGAAATTTTTCTAGAACCCATTTTTCTGTTGATGTGGCACTCGAATTTTTCATTCGAGGCTGCTTGGAATATCCCAGTTACATACAGGCGCTGGTTCATCAACAGAACAAACAGGGAGTTGCAAAAGGGTGATGAAAATGATGCATCGCCTAATGTTCCTAGAAATCATACTCCAAGAGAAAATCAGCAAATATCTGATAACATGCAAAGGTTTCTTCAATAGTTAAACATAGGAGTTTTTATGAATGAAAGTATATTCGACGATTTTGGCATTAGTACTGTAGGAAAACTATTTCTTGCGGGTGTCGCAGCCTCAGCACTTGGCAAAATATCTAATTTAAAGATACACGGAACGTCTGAACAGGTCGAGGTCGTCAAGGCAGCTTTAATTGCAACAAAGAAGTTTCAAGAAGAATTGAATCGTCCCGGTGCAACCGCAGAGACGATTATGAACAAGCTACAAGCAAAAAATGCCACATCAAGTGACTTCGAAAAAAAGCTCGGCGTTCCTTTCCCTCTCTAGTATTGAACATTTATTAATAAGTACACGTTTCGTCTAACATAATACTTATTAACACGAGGGTTTGATATGGCTTCCCAGATAGAAATACAGCAACAGCTTAATAAGCTTGCTACAAGTCGCACCAAAATGCTCAAAACGCAGTCTGAGCTGCTCAAAGGGCAGATCGGTTTAGCTGCTGGGCTTGTTAAGGCTCTTGAGGGCGCAGATACTGGCGATGTCACTGAGTCAATCAGGGGTATGAATGAAGCATTGAGCGAAGCTGCTGCTACAGCAGAGGAGACTGGTGTTGGTGTTTCTTCATCAATGGGAGCTGTCGCAAAAGCCTTCTTAAAGTCTAAGGGCTCAATGAAGGGTATGAAAAGTATGCTTCTAGCCTTTAGCGGTGAAATACCCAAAGCAAAAATTGCAGCGTTAGCTTTCTTAGATGGTCTAGCGTCTGGGTTTATGTTTTCGATAAATCTACTAAAGTCACTAACTGGACTAACAATGTCTGTTGCTGGTGCATTCCTCGATATCGGTAAGGCAATTTTAAGCATCCCGCTAGGTGTTTTGGATGGTCTAATAATGACCGCGAACAAACTCCGCGGAATCATGCAAGCAATTGCTACATCTACTGAAGAGGTTCGAAAAGCATTTGGTGATCTTGTTTCTGGGCCGGGCCTAGCTGTAGTATCTACTGCAAAAAGTTTGACTGGCGAACTTGAAAAATCTGGTTTAACTGGTTATAGAGTTTTTGGAAATCTTGCTGAGCGTCTTGACTATGTCAATAAGCTAGCCCAGGGTATGAATGGTTCATTTGAAATGTTCAAGAGGGAGATTTCTGGACCGGTTGGCACAGCTATTTTGCTGATGCAGAAGGGGCTTGGAGCGACAGCAGAGGATATGGGCGGTTTGGCAAGAAAAGCACTTGCCATGGGTTCATCTCTAGAAAAAGAATTAAGAGATGCATCAAAATACGCACTTTCTTTTGGTAATGCTTTTGGGCTTTCTATTAAGAACATCGGTCGCGATATAGCGGCTATGTCTAAAGACGTTCAAAATTTCGGAAACCTTGGTCCAAGAGCTTTAGCTAAGGTATCTGTTTATTCGAAAAAGCTTGGTATTGAATTTAAATCACTTCTTGGTATTGTCGAACAATTTGACACATTCGAGTCCGCCGCGATAAGCTCTGCAAAACTTTCGCAAGCCTTCGGCGCAAACGTCGACGCAATTAGGTTAATGAGGGCTGAGAATCCTGCTGATCGACTGGAAGAGTTAAGGCGCGGGTTTTTCGCCGCGGGTCAAAGTGCGGAGAAGCTGACAAGGCAGGAGCTTAAGCTTCTTTCGCAAACAACTGGCCTTAATGCAGAAACTGCAAGGACCGTTTTTTCACAAAAGAATATGGGCGTAACGATGGCCCAGCTGGAAAAACAGGGTAAGATTGCACAGAACAGGCAAATAACGACTGCACAAGCAGTTCAAAAGTTAGCTAGTAGCATAGAAAGAATAATAAAACCGTTCAGGGAGTTTACTGGGTTTCTTACAGCGTTCGCTGATGGTTTTGCACGTGGCGTCTTCGGTGCGAAAGATTTTCGTACAATGCTAACTGGTTTATATGGTGCACTTCGAAAGACGTATATGATAGGCATACGGGTAGGCAAGATATTCGTTGATATGTTCCCAGGCGTAAAAGACATGGTCAACGTTCTTAATGACTTTTTCTCTGTGTCAAAGAAGGGCTCAGAATTTAAGAAGTTCATTGAATCAGTAGAAAAAAGTTTCAAAAGTTTCTTCTCCTCAGTTATAACAGGCGACGTAAAAACTGTCGGGAATCTGTTATCAGATCTAGAAGATAGCTTCGGCATCTTGGACGCTGAGGGCAAAGGCAAAAAATTCATAGAAGGATTTAAGAAGTTCGGACGAGGTATAGGGCTCGTTATGGGTCAACTGATAAAGATAATCCAACCAGAGATTGAAAAAATCTTAAATGACGTTTGGAAAAAAATTGAGCCGTCTGTCATGAAGGGCGCCGTAGCCATCGGTGCTCTTTTCTTTGCAACGATGTTTTCCGCTGGCGTAATAAAGGCTGGTGTTTCATTTCTCGTAGTATCACTCGGTGAAGCATTAATCGCAGCTTTCGCTGGTGGCACGGCTGCTTCTTCATTCGCTGCTGCCGCCGGAGCAGTAAGCTCGGTATTATTTAATCCACTCTTGTGGGTTCCTGCACTAATTGGTATGTTTGCTGCACTTGGTGTAGGCGTCTCTGCAGGCATGAAAAAGTTCGGGCCGACATTCACAAAAGAGTTCGGGGCAGGTACATCTGCTGCAATGGCATCTGCTGCTGCAGGAATGATCGATACTTTAACATTCGGTCTCCTTGGTAAAGGCACATCGGAAACTGCAGGTAGGTGGATTGGGCAGTTCGCACAAGCAGCTGGAGGATATATCAAGACTATCTTCGGGCCAGCTGTTTTTATGAATATCAAGAAACAGCTCGATGCAGGTATAAAATTGCTTGCTTCATTGGGTGATTTCGCCAAAGCAATATTCAGTGGTGATATGGGTGTAATAAAGTTAAAAGCCTTGGAGTTTGGTTCCGCACTACTAGCTTCACTTTATACTGCGATAACCGAAGGTATCCCTATGCTCTATAACTTAGGCGAAAGATTATTGGGAGCAGTAGTCATGAAAGGCATCCCTTGGTTATTTGATTTTATTCAAGGCACATTAATCCCTGGACTCCTTGAGATAGCAGCTAAAGTGCTTTCTGTAGTATCACATATTATATCTGGAATGTTTAAACGAATGTCAAGCTTTTCTGAGTCTATTCCGTTAATTGGTGGATTGCTTGCGCCAATTTTTGAATTTTTGGGCGACACATTTGAGCTAATAGGTGATGTTTTTGGATTTCTTGGTGAAAAGCTAAATGATTTTAGAGTCATGATAAAAGGCATGGGCGGTTATTCATCATATATCGGGCTAATATTCGAAATGATGAAACTTATGGCGGAAGATGCATTGGAGTACGTCGGCGAATTTTTCACAGTTAAATACTGGAAAGACTTGGGCTCTAATATTATGAAAGGCTTAGTTGGCGGTCTCAAAGGTATAGGGACAACGTTGTCAGCACCATTTAAGGGCGGTATAAGCAAGATTAAAAAGGCGCTTGGAATCGCTTCTCCTTCAAAAGTGATGATGTCGATAGGTAAGGACATGGCGGCCGGAGTAGGGGTAGGCGTCAGGGGGATTCCTGACGCCTTGGAAGCAGCCTCAAAGATTGGCGTAACACGTGTAAAATCAGCTTTCGATAAAATTAGCCAATTAGACAATGCCTTCATACGCAAAGCAAGAAAAACAAGCACTTTACAGGCTACAGGTGCAATCGACGACTTGGTAAAAGAAGCAAGCGCAGTTTCTGATACAGTCGAGAGTATAAAGACGCTTGACATAGACGCAAAACTAAAGCAGCTGGGTGATAAGTTAGGCATCGAGGGTGATGAACTAACTATTAAGCACAGAGATTCAAAATTCATCATTAACTTAAATGTTACAATGGAGGCAGATAAATTAGTTAAGGTTCTTGCTGAGTCAGGTGTTGTTACGACGGAGATATCAAGATGAGTTCCAATAAAGACAAGCTTTTAGAAAAAATAGCTGGAGATGCTAAGTATAATGCGATCATGAAGTCAGCAGATCCAGAGGTCAGGGCCCAAGTAGAAAAGCTAATCTCTGCATTCTTTGATGAGATCGGTTCCAACCTAGATATGATTGAGTCGAAAATGACCGATCCAGAATTTATTGCTGAAGTTAAGAAAGGGGGCTCGTAACCTGTGACTGAGAAGGGTAAAAAACGGTCTATCATCGTAACTGGTACGGGCCCACAAAATACAACAAAGAGAGGAGATGATATCCCTCTAAAAAAAGCCGATACAAGAATTGTACCTGCACAATCTCCGGCGCCGATGTCAATTGAGGAGATGTCAGAATACATCTCCTCAATCACATCTGATCAGAGGGATGGGAATGCATATACGGTTTCTGGTGAGGCCAATGTAACGTCAATAAGAAACGAAGATGGAACACCCGCGCCGCTATCAACAAGCAACAATGACATTTTTGCATCACTTGAATTTTTATCGAGCCTGGGAATTCTCGGTCAAACATTTACAAGCGAAGATATAGCAGCAATCACAGACCCTGAAAAGGGTCTGCATGATATGTTGCGTGACATCATCGGAAACCCAGGGGGCAGATCTATAAATGAGGATGGCACCGCAGTGAACCATGGTGATGGATTTGCCACCAAGAAAACGCCATCAGAAGCTGGCTCGATACAAAGAAAGCTCTCAGCCGTATTAAAGAAAAATAGATTCAACCCGTCGGGCGAAACGCCATTTGTTCAAGCTGGTTCAATTTCATCATCTACTAAATCGATAGATACAAGATCTATCGGCAAATCACAAGCTAGGCTTGGTTCATACGATAATGGAGCAGGAAATGTTTCATATGAACAAATGAAAAAAATTGGCCTTGCATTGATGCTACGCTCGACCGGCGAATTTATAGGTAGGGATGGTGATCCGACAGACATAGGCATCAGCACTGCTGCGATTATCCCGGGGGAAGCACAGTTAGCAGTAACAAAACTAGATCAAAAATCTTTATGGGCCAGTGATTTAACTGAGGCGCAAGGAGCACCTCCAGGCGGAGCTGGATTGGAGAGTGATCTTGTATTCGACGAAGCTGGTTCTGTTATAGGCGGGTCATATGGCAATCTAAACACATTCCTAGAACCATTCGGCGGATTCGCACCCGTGGGCATGATAATATTAGGCGCTGCGTTGGTAATCGCTGCTAAGCTCGCAGTTGAAGGGTTTCTATCATTAATTAATTTAGTATTTTCTCCTGACCCTATTAATGATAAGTCAATTCCAAACGCAGAGCGTGACATCCGTCCAATGGGCGCCTCATCTGCAAGAGCAAATGCACGAGGTGGTTTAGTAGATAGAAGTAGCTTCGGGATTGCAACCACGAAGTATGATTATTTAACTGCGGTAAATCGTGGTATTGACGTATTCTTTGAGTTTGATGGAACCAGTTTTGTTAAAGTCATAAAATCACCTGGCTACTATGCTGTATTGGTACGCTCGATAATCAGATCTACATCACGCATCATTTCTGGACTAGTAGACGCTGTTTCCGGTTCAACAACACCACTTTCAGGTGTCCAGGCGTTACTAGGGATGGTGGATGTTATATCATCTTCAAAGATTATTGCATTCTTAAATGTTCTTGCTGGTCTTGGTGATGGAATAATAGAGTTAGAGAATCAGGGCTTTCTAACACCAGATGCAATTGGGCAATTAGGTAACCCTACAAACCTTCCTGATTCTGGGAAAATTTCTACAATAGATAGATTGACTGATAATACTGCGACGCATATAATGAAGAGTCGCGCTAAAGATGGAGCGACGCAATTAGCTTGGCGCACGTCCTCAACTTTATCAAGCTATTTACTACCTGCAAGTGTGATAAAAGCATCAAGCTTGTTGTCATCGCCCACTGTAAATGCTACGTCCGCACTTGCTTCATTATCATCTGCAAAAATTGAAGTAGCGACCAAAAGAATAAGTTCGGAAAATGCAAAAAAGATTGAAGACAAGCTCGAGGCGGAATACGTTCCTTTCTACTTCCATGATCTTAGAACAAACGAGATAACATCATTCCATGCATTCCTCTCATCAGTAAGTGATAATTATGATGCAGCATACAATGATGGGCAGTTTGCTGGCAGAGTGGATCCTATAATGGTATATAAAAGCACCAAAAGAGCTATTGATTTATCATTTTGGGTTGTATCAACGAACGAAGAAGATTTTGACATAATGTGGTGGAAAATAAATAAGCTTGTGACGTTGCTGTATCCACAATGGTCGAAGGGCAAGAAGTTAGAAGCTGGTAGTGACACATTTATCCAGCCCTTCTCCCAAGTTATGACCTCATCACCTATGATTCGTTTAAGGCTCGGAGATTTATTTAGATCAAATTATTCGAAGTTTGCTTTAGCAAGGCTTTTTGGCTTGGGGACATCAGATTTTAGTCTTGATGGCTCAGAATCCGTTATCGAGGAAAGTCAAGAGGAAGAGTTTGCAGCGAATTTACAAAAAATTGGTGATGCAATTAAAAGACAGATTGCAAATCCATCGAGTGTCCAAGACCCTGAATCAGCTGGCTATTTTATAGGTGATAAAGCAATCTTAAAACCTGTAAAAGGAGTTTTAAAGCTTAAGATTGCTGGTGAACAAGCACTACGGGATACAACAAATCCACTTAATGTTAATATTACAGGCAGAACTCTAACTTCACATCCTCACTCGAATAAGCAAATTACAACATACGAGTTTACATTAGAGCAGCCGGCTGAAGGTGTATCATCTGGACCTTATCTCATTGATCATAGTTCACTAGAACCGAATATACCTTATCTAAATGCGCAAATTGCAGATGCAGAATCCGCAAATAGCGCCCAACCAACACCCGAATCACAAGCAGTTGAAGACTTCTTCACGGCTAAAAATAACTCTATTGTTAGATCATTTGAGTCGGTCGCAGGACGTGGCCTAGCGGGTGTGATAAAATCAATGCGTGTAGACTGGAAAACGCCAAGGTGGGAAACTACACTTGGGAGAAGGGCTCCGCAGTGGGCACAGATAACGATGGCCTTTCACCCAATTCATGATATCACTCCTGGACTTGATGATGCTGGGTTTAATAGAGCACCAATTTATCCAGTTGGAAAGATTGCGAAACCCGTTGCAGGTGATCCATTCGACGACGATGCAAGTGATAGTGAATATAGCAAGGCACATTTAGAAGTTAACAAGTCTAATAAAAAGAGAGGGTTTTAATGGCAATACGCAGATATTCTAGAGCACCAGTTATTGCTGGTGGTTTGCAACAAGGGACTTCAAGCGCAAGCCGTATCATTAAAAGTGCGGTGGACGCGGGACAACTTGAAACCACAGTCAGAACACTTCAGGGAAATGAAAGATTGGATGTTTTAGCAGGTATATATTATGGCGATTCACAGAGCTGGTGGATAATAGCTGCAGCATCAGGAATAGGGTGGGGCCTACAAGTCCCACCCGGGACAAGAATAGTAATCCCAACAGACTTAGGGCAGATTAAGGAGATCGTAGGGTAATGCCCAATGAGAAATTGCAACGTGCCGTAAAGGGTTTAGAGAAGTATTTTGATATTTCTACACGCGAGGATGTTGTATTACATGCACTTACACCCTCCGTGAAACCCGACTCATCAGTTAATACGACGCCTGAAGGTAAAATTGCATCTCTTGTCATATCTGTTGCTGAGGGCTCTTTAACATCAACGCAGATTTTAAAGGAGCTTGAATCCTTTTCGTCAAAATCTCCTGCTACTAAAAAAAGAATAGAAGAGTTGCTGTCTGTTTACGTCGATGGCAATTCATTGGACTCACAAAATGTGATGTCAAATATAGTAGGCGCAGACAACTCAGAAAGATTATCACTAGTCCAGCTAAATGACATCCAGATAACCCCAGCAGGTCGTGACGTTAATGCGGTGTCGTTATTCTTAAATTCTATTCCATCTATCGAAATTAGTAGATGTGTGCCACTTTTATCTATTGAGGTGCAGTCTAATAGACCTCCGATATCAAAAAATAACAACGTCCAAGCATTATCATTGGTAAAATTTCTAGAAGGCGCAGCAAGTGTTACGAATACTGACAAGCGGTTGGTTTTAGGCTTACGTGGCGCATCTGCTGGCAGCGAAGAAGTGACAACGACGTCAGGCATGGAGTTATTTACTGCACCACAAATGCTTGTAAACCCAGACGTTTCTTTTGACACTGACAGGGCGTCACCAGTTATAGATAAATTCAGGCCATTCATGTCGATAGAGAAACTTACTATTGATGTGACACCCCAGGTTGGATTTTTTGCGTATAGATCTGCCAATCTTGATATAACACTGCATGATAGATCAAGATTGACTGAGATTGCAGAATTCATTAAGCCTGATCTGTACAGTAATACTGAGTTATTAATCGAGTATGGGTGGAGTCATCCTGATGTGACGGGAGAAAATGTTTTTGGTGATTTAATTAATTCGATGAGATCAAAACAGAAGTATGGCATCGTAAATTCATCATTTAGCTTTACAGAGAGTGGTGAAGTTAAAATTAAACTGAAATTATTTACGAAAGGAGCTTCGGATTTACGTGTTGTAAGGCTCGCCGACGGAGGCAAGCATATAGAAGCAGCTCGTGCAGTAAGAGAATTACAAAAAAAGATTGCTGACGTTAGATTGAAGCTGGGGCAAGAACGACCAGCAGGATTTAAAGAGATTCGTGGTGAGCAACAGCTATTTTCGACGGCTGAGGACGTAGATTCAGCATTAACGCTAACAAAAGAGCAAAGAAAGCAGCTTCGAACATACCTGAAGGGTTCAAAAAACGTAAAAAGCGTTGATATAAAAGAGTTGCGTGATAATTTGCAAGATTTGTTCGGCCCGCGAGGAAATTCTGGTAAAGCAAAAGATTTCCGGCAGAAAGTTGTTGATGTCGTTACTGAGAGATTAAAGCTTTTATCAACTTCTGATGAAAAAACAGATCCATTTTTAACAAAAGCACGTGAAAAACTAAATGCCTTGAATATTCAAAAGCCTGTGCCACAGAATGGATATGTTTCATTTGGTAGGTTAATGTCTATGTTTGTAGGTGTTCCTTTGGCATCTCAAGGAAAATATAAAGACGTCCAACTTATATTTTACCCATTTAATGCTAAAGCTGGTGCTGCTTCTCAACTCAACATATCAGAGTTCGTCATTTCTATGCCAGAATTGCGGAAGGCGTTTAAGGCAATCGCAGTCGCACGCCGTGGGGTTCAAATACCACTGCGAGACTTTGTTCAATTCATCGCAAACAACTTTATTGATGACATGACGTCATTCAGCTATGGTTTAAAGGGTTTATATAATAACACTATAGATGCGTCAGGTCAGAGAACAGTAACTAACACGAATCTCGCCGAAACGCAACTTCAAGATAGGTTAAATTTTAGATTAAAAAAATCAGGCGTCCAAGATGGCATCTTTAAAATGCCAATGCTTGATATTATTATAGAAACCGTTCCTGGGGGTAATGTTACTGATGGGTTATCGGATGCAGCCGAAAAAGAAAGTACAATACTTAAAATCCACTTTATTGATAGAGTAGCAACACCTTATGAGTCTCTAGGGCAAATAATGCTTGCGTCAAGAGAAGAAGATTTACGAACACTCGGAAATCTTGCACAACAAGATGCAAGTGGTCACAAGGCAGCGTATAATAAGTTTTTAGCTGCTGCTAAAAGTAAAAATTTACTTGAAATTATAGATGATGATCAAGCTGGCTCACAAAAGCATGTTTATAAGATAGCAGGCGGCATTACTGAACTTAAGAAATTTATTAGCAGTAATATCCCTACGATCGTTTACGGAACTAACAGCACAGGCATAAAGACTGCTAACTTTTCTACTATACAGGAACCTGTTCTATCAACTGTCCACATGTTGAGGGCAGGCGATTCGGGTCCACTTAGTCCCACAGGTTTGTCGGCGGGCAATTTGCCTCTTAGGACTTTGCCTTCAAGAGCGTCTGTCACAACACTTGGCTGTCCTTTAATACAATACATGCAACAGTTTTTTGTTGATTTTCAAACAGGTACAACTATCGACAATTTATATGGCGTAAACAAATTAGTTCATGAAATCGCTCCTGGTACATTTGAAACACAGATGGAGCTAGTACCCCTTGATGCCTATGGTAGCTATGAAAGTCTTGCCAACTCTGTCGGCGCTGCGCTACAAGAATTGGCAAAGTTAGAAAAAGGGTGATATTACGCTTGGTTCTATATTATCGAGCAATAAAGGCAGAGATAATAGGCATTACTCAGTATACTCAGTATACTTATATTTGTCAGTTTGAGCTGTCACATTTATAGAATGATGGAGAAGTTACTTGACAAAAACAATTATTGATTCTCGAGGCGTCGTAAGTACACCAACTACATCCGACATATAGCGAGCTTATCGTCAGGGTTCCGTCATCATTCGTTAGTGTCTCCGGTACATTCTCCGGTACATTCTCTGGTGATGGTTCTGGTTTAACTGGGATTGTTGCTAGCTCTTCGTCAACAATACAAGAAATCACGGGAACATTTACAGCAAGTGCATCAGAGATTATTTTTGCTGATGCGTCGACTGGAAATTTTAACGTAGATCTGCCAAGCTCTCCTGCGTCTGGAAATCAGATCACTATCAAAAATGTTGGTGGTAGTGGTGCTATTACGGTAAGCGGGAGCGGTAATACCATCGACGGCGCAGCAACACAAGCATTAAACCTACAATACGATGCAGCGACTTTCATATTTCGTTCATCAGCAAATGATTGGAGCATTATATGAGCCACCTTATTTCTAGAGGGATCGTCTCTACAAACAACAGTTCAACATCTATACTATCGGCCAGTCAAATTTTTAGTGGTACAGCAGAGGATGTTTCGCAATACAGTCTTATAACAACTTTTTTGCATCTGGAACCGGCAGCAGCAACTGGAACATTAACATTAGAAGTATCGACTGACGGAACTAATTGGGATGGCGGAATTGTCTTACCTATTACTGATGGCACCAACATAGGAGGTTCAGCACCCCATTCACTAATTCCAACAACAAAATATTTTAGAACAAAATATGAAAATACATCTGGAACCCCACAGACTGCTTTTAGACTGCAGACAATGTTCCATACGAATAAGTCAAAAGGGCTTACAAGTAGGCTTAACCAAACAATCGATGGGAATACAGACGTAGATAACGTTCGGGCAGTTATTGCAGGCCAAAATTTAGAGGGTAATTTTCAAAATGTTCCTTTAACATTCGATGGTGATTTAAGTGTCGGCTTTGGTGACAGCGTTAACATTGACGCCTTCTCTAGGTTAAGAGTATCAAATCCTGAATTGCTTCTTGATGCAAAGACCATCAGAGGGACAAAAGAGGCCTTATTATACGTTGAATCAGGCTCAGGCAATGCAACGTCGGTCCACGACACGGATAGATCATCATGCAAGTTAGCAGTAACTGGATCAGGTGACAAAATGGTTAGGCAAACAAGGGGGGGAGAATAACCTATCAGCCTGGGCGTTCGATGCTTAACTTTTTTACCCCTGTATCACCCGTTACTGATGCGAATGTTAGATGGAGAACAGGCTATTTTGATGATAACGACGGAATTTTCCTTCAAGGCCAAGGTACCACAATTTCATGGGTTCTTAGATCATCTACATCTGGAGTACCAGTTGATACAGTCGTCGCACAATCTGCTTGGAATAGGGACGGATTTGACACAAGTGTAAATTCATTGAACCCTTCAAATATAACAATGGACTTTGATAACAAGAATCTTCTTGCCTGGATTGATTTACAGTGGTTAAGCCTTGGGCGAGTCAGATGCGGATTTGATTTAGGCGGAAGTCTTTTAACATCACACGAATTTAATCATAGTAATCTAACAGCTGTTGCTTACATGAAGAACCCGAATCTTGTTATGAGATATGAAATTGAAGCAACAGGAACTCCAGGAGCTATTAGAACTTTCGAGCCAATTTGTCTTGCTGCTGTTTCTGAGGGTGGGTTCAACCCGACAGGACTATCAACGTCAATATCTAATAATAGGACTGGCGTCGCAGTAACAAGTACATATGGCGAAGTGATCTCAGTTAGAGTTAAATCAGCAAATATTGACACAGTTCAAATGATGCTAAAAGAAATGGACATTATAGCACCATCGAAAGGCGACATTCACTGGGTCCTTGTTCTTAATCCAACAGGCATAAGTGCTGGAACATGGGTATCTGCTGGTTCTGAATCTTCATTAGAGTATAATGTGACAAGAGGAACTGGGTGGTCTAGAGGATCTGAAGAACACATTCTTGCTGAAGGATATTTTACTGAGAAAGTTAGTGGTGCAACACCACATATTAATTCAAGGTTTCATCCAGGAGCACAAGTTGATGGAACAGCCGACATTTTATCATTACAATGTGCTAATGCAGACGCCGCTGGGTCCGAAACCATCTTTGCCGCACTGCAACTATCAGAAATATTTTGATAATTTAGGTTGCAAACCACATTATAATCGTGTTATAATTATAATGTGGTATTAATTTGCATAGCGAATCATATATTGGGAGAAAACCAGCATCTCATTTTCAACACTCAAACAAGCCAGGTAACTTGGAGTCCCAACTTTCCTCAAAATTCATGGACACTGGGCAATCCCGCAGCACAACTAGATATTGCTAAATTAGCATTGTTGTCTGGGACAAGCATCGATATTACCCCATCATCTGCTTTTGGTGCTATGTTGTCATCATTAAAGAGCGACGAAACACTAAAAACGATAAGCTGGAGACAATGTTTACCAAAACATGCTTTTGATAGTTTTATTGTACGATTAATACATGATGTCAAGAAGCTCTTAAAATCGGATACATGTGGCTACTATAAAGATATATTCCTGGACACGACGCAGTGTCTGGATGAACTAGAACATGCGGCGATTGATGTATATAGGTTATCATCGCTCATAAAGGCTGAGACGAATAGTTCCTTAAAGACGACGCTTTCATCGTTTAAGCCAAATTCATCTGGGTTTGCTAACAAAGTTAGATATGACCAGACAGCAACGGTAACTGGCAGGCTAATTGTTAAAGAAGGACCAATGATTTTGACATTGGCAAAAAGGCACCGCGGGATAGTAAAATCACGATATGAGGGTGGGGAAGTAATATCTGTAGACTATAAATCTATTGAACCTAGATTGGCACTTTTTGCCGCAGGTCGAGATATACCAGATGATATTTATGCAGACATAAATGCTGCATTATTTAATAACAAGTTTACTAGAGACGTAGCAAAAGTTATGACAATCTCTGTATTATACGGTGCGCAAGAGCAACGTCTATCACAAATATCAGGCTTAAAGGGTTCTGAGTTGTCTGACGCAAACCATGGCATAATATCATACTTCGGTATTAGGGTCTTAGCAGATAAATTAAAGAAGCAGTTAGCTGATGTAGGTTACATAACTAACCTCTTTGGGCGAAAGATAATACCCAAGAAGAATGACCCCAGAGTCCTAGTAAACTATTTTCTACAATCTTCAGCCGTCATTGCCGCAGCGTTAGGGTTTCTAAAGTCGATAGATTTTATTAGGGCTAATAACTTAAAAGTTAACCCTATATTCATAATTCATGATGCATTAATATTAGATGTACATCCTGACTATATGAGTTATATTAATAATATAAAAAATGAGTGCACAAAAACTCGTTATTTAGACGTAGAATTTTGTGTTGATCATGACAAGTTTAAATGAAATCGAATAACGATGCCGTAATGGCAAAAATTGAATCAAACTGGAATACATTTGAGTCGTACTGTAAAGAACTTGGCTCAAAAACAGAGCCTATCATGGCTATGTTGGAAAAAATGGGAGAAAGGGCAGCAGTTGCTCCAGCTTCATCAAGAATAGAGTTCCATAATGCTTTTGTGGGTGGGTTTATTGATCACTCATTACGAGTTGCTGAATATACTATCAAGTTTGCTGTTGCTGCTAGTGCAAAAATTGACAAAGAGTCGCTTCTTGTTTCTTCACTTTTTCATGACTGGGGCAAAGTAGGCGGCATAAATGATGGCGAAGATTATTACGTCGAGCAAAAATCAGATTGGCATCGTGAACGTGGAATGATGTACCTTCCTGGTCCAGGTAATACAATGCCAAATGCACAGCTGGGATTGTGGACGATGAGTCAATTTGGGGTGAAGCTGACACAGGAAGAATATCTTGGAATCTTATTAAATGATGGTCAATATGTACCTGAAAATAAGCCATATGGTATGAAGGAACCTCGGCTTGCATTATTAGTTCATTATGCTGATAGATGGGCCACACAATGCGAAAAATCGAGAGAATCAGTATTGAGCCCAGCAAAGGCAATTTTTTAAAGAGGGTTTAATATGACGAGTGGAATTGAATGCCGTGGATGCGGCGGCGACTGCAGATATTGCAACTGTGAGTATCAACAAACTGTTTCTGCAGACTTACAAAAAGAAGCAGATAAAGCACTTAAAAAATTAAGAAAAGCGGGAGTAAATTTTACTCTTTACAAACGTGCCGATAGTACATATTCTATGAGTAATATCGATGTATCATTGAAAGACATTCTTGATTACATTGATAAGTTAAAGCAGAAAAAAAGAAACAAAGACGCTGAGTATGACGATTATAGATGGATGAATCATGATTAAAAGCCGCGATTTACCTTCCGGAATAAATTTGTGTAAATAGTTTATACACGTAATAAAATTAAATATGAAACCGCATATCTTAAATTTTTATGAAGATGATGATCTCCTGTTGAGTGATGTTGATGTATTAATCACTTCGTCACTTACTGGCAAGCTGTTTGCAGTGAAAGAGAAACTCGACGGCCAAAATTTTACATTTACAGTGATTGATGGCGAGGTTCGCTTCTTAGGTAAGGGTATTATTAAAACGCTCGCCAGAAAGGGAGGACTAAATCGCGCCGCCCTCATGAAGAGATATCACACGAAGCCTGATGTGCAAAGTGCTTTCATTAAAGCATATGACTTTTTGCAATTTGCTGTGAAAGAATCATCTATTCATCCAGTTAACATTTTCGAAAACGGCAAATACGCAATTTTAGCAGAGGTTCTGTGTAATGAAACTGTCAACATCGTTACATACAAAAATAATTATGTTTGCCCAATTAAGCTTATAGGGACAGAGACTGATTATGTTTGCCAGAAGCGTAATGCTAAGTTTTATGATTTTTGTTGGCAGAGCGAAGATTTGGAAAATGATGGCTGGATTTTTAAGGAAGTTCCAACATTAGAGTTTGTAAAAGAAAATGTCGATTCTAAAATTACAGAATGCAGGTATGATTTTAAGTCATTAATGCGAGAATTTTGCGATGATGATGATTTAACCATGGGCGATCTTAAGACACGCATGGTTAAATCATATTTAGGCTTAGAGCATACCTTAGGCATTGAGCCCAGAGTTGCTGAAGCTGCTGCGCGCAGGATTGCAACGAAAGATAAACGTATATTTACGCATAAAATGGCCGGTGTTTCTAAAGAACAATGGAAAGCATTCCAGGGCATAGAAAAAACAAGAACATTGGTAATGTCGGAGTCAATAAACAAGCTAGTAAGCTTCTTTCAGAAGCTTGGTTCTTATGTCATCAGTTTATACGCACTTGAACTTGCTAAACCTGACAATGTAAGGGTATCTGAGCTACAAGACTCTGTCATGGCAGTTAAAGAAGCTCTCGTTACAGGCCGGATTGGCGCTCAAACGCATGTGATTGATCAAATTGAAACAGCATTGAAACGAATCCCAGATGTTACCAAATATACAAGTAACGCTGAGGGCATCGTTTTTAATTGGGACGGAGAACCTAGGAAATTTACTGGGTATTTTACAGCGATTAATCACCTCAATGGCTTTTTTGAATATGGCGGAGCAACATTAATAGGAGAACAATATGGGCGGTAACGTTTTTAAAAATGAAGAATGTGTTCCTGTAAAACGAGAAGATGTAGTAGGAATAGTTGATGAATTTATGGAATGTCTCACTTATGAGTTCTTTGGAGAGAAGGGTAGCCCGATAGCTTCTTATGCTGTTGTAGGTGGGTTTCTTACTGGCAAGGAAGTACTGAGTGATATAGATATTGCCATAAATGTTATGGACCCTATTTTAGACCGCTATGGAATGAGCGATGCTGAAATTCGTAAATCAATTTTTGAGTACTGTGAGCCTATTTTTGGAACACAGAACGTTAAGAAAACTGGTAGAAATGTTCATGTTTTATTTTCGCCTAAACTAGGTGAACCAATTCAAGTAGATCTTATGTACTCTAAAGTTCCTAGAGACGATGAGTGGATATTAAGAGGGTTTCCTAGGCATATGCTTCTTTCATTCATTGCCAAGAAGTGCAGTGAATCACATAGCAGCCTTAAGTTTACGCTTGCGGCCCCTGGTGGCATCCAGCTAAAGATGGGTGATGAAGTTATAATACCAAGAAGCAGCAACCCCAAGAGAATATTAACTGCTTTAGATTTGCAAGCAGAACCTGATGAAATGCTAACATTCAATGATGTAGCAGATGTAATCTACAAATCGAAGTATAAAGAAAATCTTGTAGAGTTTGCTGAATATGTTTCGCAGTTTGCTTCAACTGAAGAGTTTATCGCTCCTTTGCTATACATACGGAAGCTTCTTAATGTAGGCCCTTATTTAAAACCCACAATGGAGTTTAAAGTATGGTATGAACATGATTATAGTTGGCGATTGGCTGAAGTCGGTCATGAAGAAGATGCAGAGCCAATTATGCCAACCTTAAATTGGGATATAGATGATGAATTTTTATTGCGTACAATAAAAGAAATGTATAATCTCGCAGATATCACGGAACTCGGCAATGTTACTATAGTGCGTTAGTTTAATAGCTAGAATAAACAAGACGGGTGTTATATTTATATGCATGTCACCCAGATTAAGAAAAGAAAAAGTCGATGGTCTTCCTCTTCCTACGACAACACCCGTAGCTGCCGATAAAGCGGTCGCGACCGGACCTACTGGGCGAGGCCATTCAGGCGGTGGTGCAATGTCATCGCGTATAGACACACCAAACCGTTTTATGGGTATGCCGCCGCATAAAACCATTAATGGTGAACCATCTATGTCTCCCGACGTAAATGCATCTGAGCTCATGCAGAATAAAATCATGGGTGATGACGACAGAAAGTGGTATGATGAATTATTTCAAAAAATGGACAGGCATTTTCTTGAGCCTCGTGATACTGTTCATAACCAGCCTAATGTTCCATTGAGCGCATGTTTACATCATGGTGAATTAATTGAGGGTTATAACGATACTTCAAGTTGTGGTGTCTTTATAGCTGTTCCGCCTGACATCGCAAGAAAAGTTGAGGCAGCTTATCCAGCTATTTCACTAACGAATGCTAAAGATGATAGTCCAATGCACATAACATTGCTCTATATAGGTGATCTTGATCCACACCAAGTGGAGATGACGAAAAACATTCTTGCTGCTGTTCTTGATGCCCAACCGTCATTCCGTGTTGATATTGCGGGAACAGATTTTTTTTATAACGATGAACGTGATATATTCCACATAAAAGCAGTCGGTAAAGAGTTAGCGAATATGCATTATCATTTAAAATCGACATTATTAGCAGCCGGAATTCCAGTCACACATGATTATGGTCCAGATGGAGGACAAGAGTTCAGCGGACATATAACACTTGGGTATTTACAGAAAGGTGAATCACCAGAACATATTCCATTTACAGGTGGGTGGGCCGTTGACCGCATTGAAATGTGGGGCACTCGTAGTCCTATATCAATAAAGCTCGGCAAGCAAGATAATATGGCCTGTACACCAAGAGATATTAATTTGGAAAATAAAGATTTAAGAAGATTCATTAACCTCACACTGAGAGAAGAAAAAGGCATTTTAGCTGAGCCTGACGACGTTGATGAAGACGACGATCAGGAGCAGACGACCGAATTCAATGCTGTGGCAACTGGCGCAATATCAGGTTACACGCTGCCCCTCGGCGCAAGTAATCAACCCAGCTCCGCATCAAGGAAAAACGCGAAGATAAATGCTCGTGCATTTGCTGATGGGAAAATAGAGGGAAAATAATAAAATGTGCTTTAGGGCACTCTTACGTTAATTATTGTTTTACTTTTACAGACTTTTTAGTAAACAAAGTCATCTAAATTCTATATATTTATATAACTTTGATTCATTATAGAATCATTGTTAAGAATAAACAATATTTCCCTAGCTGGAATGGGACCAGCATAAAGATGACAAAGCAAAATGGCTATTGATTTTAGTAAGATTAAAGAAAAAGTTTCTCAACTCTCTGGCAACAGAAAATCGGATTTATGGAAACCAACTCTTGGCGAAAAGCATGAGTTGAGAATTGTTCCTTGGCCTGATGGCAACGACGGACAACCATTTAAAGAACGTGTATTTTATTATGGAATTGGCACGGGCAGAGCGATTCTTGCTCCATACCAGTTTAAGAAAGATGATCCAGTCATGGAACTTAAAAATAAACTTGAAGCTGATGAGGAAACTCGTGAATTTTCAAAGCAATTTTGGGGAAAGCGTAGGTATTATGCACCCGTTATTGTACGTGGTGAAGAAGACCAAGGCGTCCGGCTTTGGGGATTTGGTAAGATGATTTGCCAGTCATTGTATAATGACATGCTTGCTGACTTCGGCGATATTACAGATATCGAAGAAGGTAGAGACATAACTGTTGAACAAAAGAAGCAACCTGGCAAGCAGTGGGCAGACACTGACGTTCGCCCAAGAATTAAGCAAACGCCATTGGCAGGGTCTGCAGACAAGATAAAGGAATTTGTAGATTCAGTTCCTGATATTGATACTATCTATACACTTATTTCAACTGAGGAAATTGAAAAAAGGATAGCAGATCATCTTATGACCGAGGAAGACAAAGAGTCTGAGGGTACTGAGATGGTTGGTGATACATCAACTGACGTTTCAAGCGATCAGGCGACTGATATAGCTTCTGCGTTCGACGCATTAAAAAGCCTGTCTGACGACGACTAATAAACACAGAGAAACTTGAGGGGGAGATCTTGGAATACTCAAGATCTCCCCCTCAAAGTTTGAGGTATATATGGCAGCTAAGAGAGCCAAAAAAACAAAAAAAGATGAAGTTAGTATAAATGACTTTACTTCTGACTTAATTAAGGCATTAAATACTGAACATGGTGCGGGCGAAAAGGTTGCATTCAATCTTAAGTTTGATGATGCGCCAACGAAAGTACACAGGTGGATAAGTACGGGTTGTAGACAACTCGATTATAATGTATCAAACCAAATTGGCGGCGGCCTACCTGAGGGCCGCATTATCGAAATATTCGGACCGCCAGGAATCGGTAAATCACACATCGCAGCTCAAATTGCCATAAGCACGCAGGCTCTTGGTGGTCTGGTTGCATACATAGATTCAGAGAATGCTACGTCTGTAGAGAATTTAACCTTACTTGGTGTGAATATTGGCTCTGGATTTATCTACGCAAACGCTGTCTGCACAGAAAAAGTCTTTTCATTAGCTGAGTCTATTATAACGAAGACACGTTCGCTAAAAAAGGATGTACCAGTAACAATCATTTGGGACAGTGTTGCCGCAACTTCGCCTAAGGCAGAAATCCTTGGTGATTATGATAAAGATTCAATTGGCCTACAGGCACGTGCTTTATCAAAGGGATTTAGAAAAATAACTCAGGTTGTTGGTCATAATAAAGTAACATTCGTTTGTTTGAACCAGACGCGAACTGCAATTGGCCAAATGTTCGGTGATAATCAAGTTCCTTCTGGCGGCAAAGCAATCCCGTTTCACTCCTCAGTTCGTATTAAGCTCGGCGCTGGAAAGCAAATAGAGAATAATAAAAAAGAAGTCATTGGCATCCATGTGAACGCAAAGACTATAAAAAATAAAGTATCAGCGCCCTTCAGGAAGTGTGACTTTAGGATTATATTTGGTAAGGGTATTGAGGAGCATGAGGAACTATTTGATGCTCTTAGAGCAGCTGGGCCTGCCATCATAGATAATGATGAAATTGAGGTTGCAGGCACCCACGCGTGGAAGAACTTTTCTGTGACCGAACAAACCTCAGGTACAGTGACACTAGAGAAGAAGTTTAATAAAAGTACATTCAATGATTTATTAAGCGATAAGACTTATGGACCCTATCTTGATAAACTTATAGAGTACCATATGATTAGAAAGATTGACTCTGACAAGGCATTTGATATTGATGAGGATTCATTAGCAGAAATGCAATCTATAGCAGATCTTGTTACTGACTCTGGTGTGATTGATCCGGAGGGTGCATGACAGACTTTATATTTCTCGTTATGGATAATCTTTTTAGTTTAGGCTCATGGGATGCAGTATCAAAAATTTATGATGATTTCATAAGTGAATGTGATGATTATGATGTACAGACTAATTTTGATTTACTCGTTATGTTAAATATGGTTAGACTAAATGGTGACGAGGAACGTATTCCAAGGATCTACAATTACAGAGAAGCATTATGCGATGAGATTGAACGTTTATGCGAAGACAAAACACGCTCAGACCGCTTGTTGCGTGGGTTAAAAAATGAAGATTAAATTTAAAAAAGTCGTTGATGATGCAATTTTACCCTCAAGATCTGAGGGAGATGTAGGGTATGATCTATACGCAGCTGGGGATTACCAGATTACACCAGGTTTGTCTCAAATGATACAGACAGGGGTATCATTACCCCAGACAATCTTAGCCTTACATGAAGAACCAGAGCATCTGGTGTCATTTGCAAAAATTGAAGGGCGTTCAAGCTTAGCAGCCAAGGGCGTATTTCCAGTTGGTGGTATCATTGATCCATCATATAGAGGCGAAATAAAAGTCATTTTACTGAATTCACAATATCAAGAATATTGTGCAGGAGGGAAATATTTCATTAAGAAGGGTGATAGGATTGCGCAGCTTGTTCTTTACTCTGCCATTGTTGGACAAGCAGAGTGGACTAACGAAGAAGAGGCTACGGCTCGAGGCGACAAGGGATTTGGGCATACAGGTAAATAAACAATTGTGTAAAAAATAACAAAATGTTATATAATTTATGTATAAATCACATTTTATAGATTTATCATAATAGGAAAAATTAATGGGAATAGCAACGAAACTAGATTTAGGGACATCAGCATACATTGCACTTTTGCAATCAGCGAATAATATGCATATAGCATCTGACGTCGAGAAACAAAAGTTAATCGACTTACTAAACGAGCAAGCGAAAGAGAAAGATGCTCTGATAGATAAGCTACGCAAAAGGTTGACAACGGCTTCTGCAACAAGCACATAGTTTAACATAATTTATACAATTTCTGCCTTGCGCAGGATAATTAATATGTGTCAAGTAATAATGGTCCCATATTAATCGTCGATGCGATGAATTGCTTTTGCAGACATTACATCTGTAATCCTGCAATGACGGCCAATGGCGTTCAAGCCGGTGGTATTGTTGGATTTTTAAATGCGATAAAGTATTTATCATCGCATTATCTCCCGAGTAAAATATTTGTAATCTGGGAAGGTGGCGGCTCCAAACGACGCCGAGATATTTTCCCAGATTACAAAAGTAACCGCAAACCTCCCCGCCTTAACAGATATTACGAAGGTGATATCCCAGACACACCCGAAAACAGAATTTACCAGATCAAAGTTTTACTAGATACTTTGAAGTTTGCACCCGTTTGTCAAATTTATATTGATGACTGTGAAGCAGATGACGTTATCGGATATTTGTGCAAAAATACTCTTAAGTACGATACAAAAATTATCGCATCATCAGATAAAGATTTTTATCAACTTATAGATGAAAAAACAACACAATTTTCCTGGACTACAAAGACTATAATAGACGAAGCTGCAGTTTTAAAAGAGTACAACATCGCTCCTCACAATTTTGCAGTCGCAAAGACGTTTAATGGTGACCAGTCAGATAATATTCCCGGCATCAAAGGTGTCGGGTTCAAAACACTCGCCAAAAGATTTCCTGCTCTTTCATCGAAAACGCAGATGACCATTCTTGATATAATAAATGAAAGTAAAGATCAAATACATACGAGTCTGAAAATATATTCTAGAATTAATGACAACATTAATTTAATCAAACGGAATTGGAAGATTATGTATTTAGACGCAAGCAACCTTGCTGCTGTGCAGATTAGAAAAATTGATACAGCGGTTGATACATTTGAACCAAAGAAAAATAAAATGAAGCTTATGAGAAAACTTATAGATGAGGGACTAGGCACATATGATGCATTAGCATTTTTCTCCTCTTTTATGACATTATAAGCTTTTTGACAAGGATAAGAAAATTAATGATTGAACACGACGACGTTTCATTTGCGTCTTTTGGAAAGGCTTTTCAAGAAAAAATTCTGCAGTCTCTGCTATCTGATGAGACATGGGCATCACAAATGATGGAAGTATTGAAATCTTCATACTTCGAGAAAGATTATTTGAAATACCTTTTTGATCTATATAGTGGTTATCACACACGCTACAAGTGCTTTCCAACGCTACAGCTTCTTGTCACTATGGCTCAAGATGATCTGAAAGAGGGGAAAGATGCAGTCTTGTGCCATACTGTAGTTAACTACATCACGAGGATGAAGTCTGATCCAGATATCCATGATCTGCCGTATGTTAAAGACAGATCATTAAATTTTTGTAAAAATCAAGCTCTGAAGGATGCACTAGAGCAAGCTGTCGACCTCATTCAGGCTGAGAAGTATGAGACGATTGTTGATGTTGTAAAGAAGGCAATTACAGTCGGAACACCAAACTCTACTGGGTATGACTTTGCTGAGGATATCGAGGCGCGGTTTGTTAGAGAAGACAGGGTTATCGTTCCAACTGGATTAGCGCAACTCGACGATAAACACATACTTAACGGTGGCCTTGGTAAAGGTGAATTGGCGGTTATCGTGGCACCAACTGGCGTCGGTAAATCACATTTTCTTGTGCAAATGGGCGCAAATGCGCTTCGTACTGGTAGAAATGTGCTGCATTACACGATGGAGCTAAGAGAACATGCCGTTGCGATAAGGTACGATTCAAACCTTTGTAAGATTTCGTCAACTGACGTCCCAGAGTCAAAAGATTTAGTATTCAATGAATACAAAAAATATGAGGAAGACGCGCCCCTCGGCAGATTAATCATCAAGGAGTATCCTACTAGTACAGCATCAGTTCTTACTTTACGTAGTCACATCGAAAAGTTAGCTATTACGAAGAATTTTAAGCCTGATGTCATCATTATTGATTATGCTGATATCATGAGATCGACAAGGCAATTTGATTCCTTACGCCATGAGCTAAAGCTTGTTTATGAAGAACTTCGTGGTCTTGGAATGGAATTGAACGTTCCCATCTGGACAGCATCACAATCAAATCGAGATTCATCAGATTCAGACGTCGTCGGCTTAGATAAAATCTCTGAGTCATTTGCCAAAGCTATGGTTTGTGACTTAGTTGTCACTTTATCAAGAAAACAGATGGCAAAATCTACTGGTTTGGGAAATTTGTTCGTAGCTAAAAACAGATTGGGAAAAGATGGTATAGTATTTCCTGTTAAGCTTAATACGGCCCAATCTTCGTTGGAAATACTAGATGGTAATATTGATCTTGATGAGTACACTAAGAACTATGAGTCTGATGCAAAAACAGCCATGAAAGAAAAGTGGAATGAAGTAGCTCAAGAAAAGTATATTCGGTTACAAAAAGCCACGTAAAGAAGAAACTACAGGATAAGAATGACATCAGTATTTGACATTGCACTAAAGAAGTCTTTAGAGTATTTTGGCGGCGACGAGATTGCCGCACAAAAATTTATTAGTAAGTATGCTTTAAAAGACACCAACGGAAATCTTTTAGAACATACACCAGATGATATGCATCACCGCCTTGCTAGAGAATTTGCAAGAATCGAAGCAAAGTATGCCAACCCGATGAGTGAGCATGAGATTTACTCATTATTAAAAGACTTTAAGTATATCATCCCGCAAGGGAGCCCCATGTCGGGGATAGGGAATGAGTATCAAACGCAGTCCTTATCGAATTGTTTTGTGATCGAGCAACCTTATGATTCATACGGAGGGATTCTAAAGGCTGATCAAGAGCAAGTACAGATTATGAAGCGACGAGGTGGCGTTGGCATTGACATCTCTACGATAAGGCCAAAAGGACTGAGGACAGCTAATGCTGCACTTACCACTGATGGGATTGAGGTCTTTATGGAAAGATTTTCGAATTCATGCAGGGAAGTGGCTCAAGGTGGTCGCCGTGGCGCACTAATGCTTACAATAGACTGCCACCACCCGCAGATCAGGGACTTCATTAAGATCAAAAATGATTTAAAGAAAGTTACTGGTGCGAATATATCAATAAAACTTTCTGATGAGTTTATGACTGCAGTTAAATGCAAAACGGAAGTCCAGCTTCGCTTTCCTGTCGAGAAGGACGCTACACATACGGTTTCTTCTTACGTAGATGCAAAAGAGATCTGGGATGAAATGATAGAAGCAGCACATAATTTTGCTGAGCCTGGACTTTTGTTCTGGGATACTTGTCTTCGACGTTCACCCGCAGATATTTATTCTGATTTCGGGTTTAAGTCTATCTCAACGAACCCTTGCGGGGAGGTGATACTATCGGCGTATGACTCTTGCAGGCTAATTGTCATTAATCTTCTCTCATTTGTAAAGAACTCATTTACACATTCTGCTACATTCGATTTTAAAAAGTTTGATGAAGTAACACAAAAAGCCCAAAGGCTCATGGACGATTTGGTTGACCTGGAAATCGAATGCGTCGATAAGATAATCAGAAAAATTAAAGCTGATCCAGAACCCATGCAGGTAAAGCAGCAGGAACTAGATTTATGGTATTCTATTAAATCATTTGCTGTTAAGGGCAGAAGGACGGGACTTGGCGTTACAGCTTTGGGTGATACACTTGCGTCATTGAATCTTAGGTATGGTTCTGATGCATCGATTTCTGTGGTCGGTGAGATATATAAGGCTATTGCTTTGTCATCTTACAAGTCATCCTCGACGCTTGCGAGTGAACGTGGTGCCTTTCCTATCCATGACTATGAATTGGAGAAAAATCATGAATTCTTGAGGCAACTTTTTGATGCTGATCCTGAACTTGAAGCTTCTGTGAAAAAGTATGGTCGCAGGAATATCGCTTGTAATACAACAGCACCTTGTGGAACAGTATCACTGATGACGCAAACCACTTCAGGCGTTGAACCAGCGTACATGCTGAATTATCTCCGGCGTGCAAAGATTTCTGAGAGTGATCAAGATGCTCCAGTAGCATTTACTGATGAGCTTGGTGACAAGTGGCAGGAGTTTGATGTTTTTCATCATGGTTATGCAAAATGGGCAGAAGTTACTGGGAATTCTCTAAAAGATGTTAATTTATCACCTTACTGGAAGGCAACATCAAATGATATTGATTGGAGGGCAAAGATAAACGTCCAAGCTGCAGCACAGAAGTGGGTAGATCATTCAATTAGTAACACGACAAACATTCCTAAAGATACGCCCATTGATGTAACAGCAGACATCTATATGGCAGGTTGGGAAACTGGATGCAAGGGAGTAACTATTTATAGAGATGGCTCAAGAACTGGTGTTTTGGTCAGTAAAGATGATGTTACAGACACATTTAAACATAATAGTGCACCAAAACGCCCAGAAAAACTTCCATGTGATATCAAACGTGTTACAATCAGAGGCGAAGAGTGGACAGTCTTAGTTGGTCTCTATAAAGAGAAGCCATATGAGCTTTTTGGTGGCCTGTCGAAGTATGTTGAAATTCCCAAAAAGTATAATACTGGGTTCATAGTTAAAAATAGTAGAAAGACTATGAACTCTATTTACGATTTGCAGATTGGTACGGGTGATGATGTTATTCTCATCAAGAATATTGCTGAGTCATTTGATAACCCGAACTATTCATCAACAACACGTTTAATATCATTATCTTTGCGTCATGGTGCGAATATGCAGTATGTTGTTGAACAATTGCAGAAAGATAAAGAAGCAGATATGTTTTCTTTTGTAAAGTGTATTTCAAGAGTGTTGAAGTCGTATATAAAAGATGGCACTGAAACTAATCTTGTAAAGACTTGCCCACAATGCTCAGCAACAAAATTTGCATATCAGGAAGGCTGTCCTCTATGTGTTGCCTGCGGCTGGCAATCTTGTGGATAGTTTAAACGCAGACTAGTCAATATCTATATTAAAGTTAAGCAACTTAGAGAAGTCATCTCAAACCATCTTACGGAAAGTGATTTGAGGTGCTTCATCGGCCACCTTTTGCAAGAGAGTGTCATTGACGACATTAAAGAAAAGTCTAGCAGGCAACCTGAGGAGTGGGATGAGGTTTTAGAAAAGCTTCAAGTTCTTCCACAAGCTAAACATAAGCAATATCTTATGTGGCTAGAGAAAGTTTCGCAATCAAGCCAAGAACCCTTAAGAGACATTTCACCCCTCATTATTTCATTCGACTCTGCTAAAAATAGAAAGAAATTGACAGGTAGGGACGCAGATATTAATATCTATAAGACCCCCGGCGATTTGCACCGGAAACTTGAAGAGCTTCCTGATGGCTCTAAGATAGACTTTGAGGCAGCAAGCGGTGATGTAGACAAAGTCTATGAATCAGAAAACTTTGTCGTTTTAATGCCAAGAAGCTTGGACGCTTCTTGTGCACTTGGAAGAGGCACAACCTGGTGTACAGCAAGAACTAAGGGCGAAAATCTATTCTATAGAAATATTATAGATGACGAAGTTACTCTTTTTTATGTTTTAGACAAACATGATGAAAAAAGAAAGTGGTCGATAGGAACAGTAAACGGAAAAGTGCGGCCATCGAAGCCTAACGAAACAACTGTTAATCAAGATAATAAAGCTTTTGATTTTCAAGAAGTTTTTGACGAAGAAAGTATGGACATACAAGATGCAATTAATAATCATGCAAAAAAGATTAAAGAGCATCCAGCATTGAGAGACGTAAAGAAAGCAATGACGTCAGTACCCAGATTTAAGAAACTTATTAAAGGTTTTAGACCCGATGCTTTAGCTTATTTTCTTGAATCAATAAAGTATAAAAAGATGAATTCAACACAGGAAGTTACGGCATACATGGAAAAAGTATTTAACGACAATGTAATAAAATTATCAAAAAGTCCAAATTTCGTAACAAGAGAAGACATAGCATACAGAATAAATACACCTGCTGACGCCTTGAGAATTCTTGCAAAAGACGAATATGCAGGTATAAGGTACGCTGTAATTTCAAATCCTGCCACACCAATCGAAATTTTGAGAATTCTTGCAAAGGATAAAGACGAAGGCATAAGAAGAGCTGCCGGCCGTATAATACAAAAACGCCAGTTGAAATAATCACAATTAATATTGTGCAAAAGCTTCTTATATGTGTTATAATGAAATATGGCATGGGCCCACAGAAAAAAAATAGCAAAAGATAAACTCAAAATAATTAAAGAAAACCATACACTGGAATGGTGCATGGAATGTGCTCGTGACTTTAAAGTAAGCATGTATCCAAAAGATGTGTTAGAACTTGAACATTTGGCGAATGTTTTAACTGGCGCATCTAAAAGAGAAAATTATAATCCTGTAAAAAATAGCGCAGACGAAATTTGCGAGGGACAAGATTTTGATGTTAAACCTTGGCGTAATGGTGTAGACCCTGGAAATGATTTTGCTTTTGGGGAGTTTGTGAGTTATGATGATCACAACTATGATCGAGATTAAATAATGACAAAAAATTTTAAGACCCGCTATAAGGTGATAAGTGGCCAGTATAGTAAATCTTTATAAAGACGAGTATGATGTCTATATTGGCAGGCCTGGCAAAAACAAAGATGGATATTTCGGCAATCCTGTAACGCCCGGTGTAGTGTGCTTTGTTTGTGATCACATCCATGATAAAGGCGACACACTTGCATGCTATGAACAATATGTAAGAGCAAGAATTACGTTCGATGATGAGTTTAAACGTAGACTTAAGGAATTAGACGGCAAAATTTTGGGGTGTTTCTGTAAACCCAAGGCTTGTCACGGTGATGTATTAATCAATATCATCGCAGAGTTACAATAAATAATCAAATTAGCAATATCATATATAATATCAATATGCGACAATATCTTGAAACAGTAAAAGAAGTTTTAACAAAGGGAAAAAGAAAGTCTAATAGAACTGGCGTTGATACATTATCGACGTTTAACATTAATTATGAAATAGACTTGGCAGAGGGGTTCCCGTTGCTGACTACTAAAAAGATCAGCTGGAAGAATATAGTAGTAGAAAATTTGTGGTTTTTGTCTGGTGATAAGCATATCGGCTTGCTCAAAAAACACGGTTGCAAATTTTGGGACCCCTGGGCAGATGATGCAGGCTTCGTCCCTTCCGCTTACGGGAATTATTGGAGGCATTTTCCAGTTCACAAAAAGCACTCTTTATTTGAGGGTATACCAACACCCGGGTTTAATGATCAAATTTCATATGTCATAAATGAGATAAAGAAAAATCCCATGAGTAGGCGACTTGTTGTTTCTGCCTGGGATCCAGGAAACGCTCAAACAAGCAAATTACCCCCATGCCATTGCTTGTTTGCATTTAATGTACAGGTAGATGAAGAGAGTGTATGCTCTAAGCATTTAGAACCAGATTATACGAATTGTGGTATATGTCGATTGTCATTATCACTGAATCTTCACTTGACGCAAAGGTCATGTGACGTCGCTTTGGGTGTCCCTTATAATATTGCTGGTTATGCATTTATTTTGTCTGTTATCGGGCATTTGACTGGTATTCGCCCGGGGATATTTGCACATACACTAATCGATGCACATATTTATACGGCTAAGAAAGATGGCTCAATGGCTGAGTATGATCATGTCCCAGGGTTGGAAGAGCAGCTAACTAGACAACCAGGGAAGTTACCTACGCTTGAAATAAGCGATGATATAAAATCACTTGACGATATTGCAGAACTTTTTAAGGCCGATACAGCACAAATACTGAGTAAGTTTGAGCTTAAGGGTTATACGGCAGCACCTGCTATAAAGTTCAAAGTTGCTATATAGTTATTTAAGGTTTATGAATTTTGTAGAAGCATTAAAAGAAGCTAAAGAAAAGAATGTAGGGCTCAGGCCGAGATCTTGGATAAAAGCATACCCAGGGGCGTCATATTTTATTCTTACGAATAAAAAGAAGAAAATATTGGGCTGGCAATTTGTCGGTAGCTTTAAACGCGGATCACCTGCTGGTGAAATGAAGATTAGTGAAGCTTTGAGTAAGTGGGAGACTGTTAGCGAAGAAACGCTAGCTGAAGAGCATAAAAGCAAGGGAAAACAATGAAGGGATTAATAGTAGCCGTATCAGAGAATAATATTATTGGGCTAAATGGCAACATCCCATGGTATTATCCACTTGACTTTAAGAGGTTTAAAGAAGTAACACTCGGCACGACGGTGATAATGGGCAGAAACACATGGAACTCAATCCCAACCAAATTCAGGCCATTAGCAGGCAGAAGAAACTTGGTAGTATCATCGAATAATATTACCGGCGTTGAGACATTCAAGAGCATTCCAGAGGCCATGGCTGCTGCCATCGGAGATATTTGGTTCATTGGCGGGAAAGGGATTTATGAAGAAGCACTCGCACTTGGTATTGTTGATATTATTGATGTAACATACGTTCCAGACATAATAAGAGAAACAAGCGCAGAGGCTGTGAAGCTTGATATAGATAGCTACCTTAAGTCATATAACAAATCTAACGTAGCACACCCTGATGAACGATTAGGTTGCATCAGATATTATCACGCAGATTACAATAGGGAAGACAAAAATGGAAAATAGAATAACCGGCTTAATCGAAGACGCAGCAGGCTTGATTGCGGGATTAGAAGCATTAGAGAAAGAACTTTACGTTCTCAAAGAAAAAAATGATGAATTACGCTGTATCAACGCAGAATTAACTAGCGAAGTTAATTTCCTTCGGGAAGTTGATCGCGAAAATGTTATGTTACGAGAAAAAATCGAATATGCTAAAGAAAATAGTACAGCATTGGCAAAAATCGAGTCACTAGAATTTGTTCTCGATTCTGCTATTGCCAATCTTAAGGCAAGAACCAGCGAGTTAAGTGCTCTAAAGCTGCGTGAGGTAGCAATGGCAGCAAAGATCGCAGACGCAAATAGAGTCAAAGACAGTTTTGAAAAAATTGCTGTAAAACTCAGTATTAAGGCCGGCGGAAGATCACTTGAGTCATTAATTGCCGCCGTTGATGATTCAGTAAGAAAACTATCTTGAACAAATTAACATTAATATGTAAAATTATTAATGTTAATTGCATTTGAAGGCATCGACGCCAGCGGAAAAAACACACAATCATCTATGTTGTTTAGACATTTTAGCAATCTTAACATATACGATGTACATAAGTTTGACTTTCCAAGATATGAGTCGCCTACTGGCGAGGTTATAGCTGATTATCTACAGGGCGGCTGGAAAGTACAAGAGACTTCACGGTCTGACTCGCCAATCCCCTTTTTAGAAGAGAAAGTATTTCAATGTTGTCATCTTGCAAATAAGATGGAATGTCTTCCAGATGGCGCTTGGGCGAAAGATCAACGTAAGGCTTTTATTGCTGACAGGTATAATGCATCATCGATTGCATACGGGAAAGCACTCGGACTTGATGAATCTTGGTTAATAAAATTGCAAAGAAATTTGCCTAAGGCCGATTTAAACATTTTTCTTGATATCACAGTCGAAGAGAGTTTTAAGCGTCGCCCTGATCGTCGTGATGAGTACGAAAAAAACGCTACATTTCTTAATCAGGTAAGAGACAGTTACATAGAGATATTCAAGGGTAAGGGGGATGATTATATCATTATCGATTGCATGCAGAAAAGCGTCGAGGATATTTTTCTTGAAGTTTGTGCTCATGTTGATAAAATCGTCCTCGCAAATACTAAAAGAGCTAAAAAAAGCTCATGGAGTGATAAAGTAATATGATAGTTGGATTTACTGGCACCAGAAGTGGAATGACAGATTTACAAAAAGGTAGTGTAACAAAAATACTCAAAGAATTTGACGCTGACACTGTCGGTCTGCACGGAGATTGCATCGGCGCTGACAATGATTTTAATGACATCTGTGCTGCACTTAATTTTGAGAGAAATATGAGACCATGCACAATAGAAAATATGCGTGCTAACTCTGATGCGGTACCGCTATCGGAGCCTGTATCACCTATGGTGAGGAACAGAGCAATTGTCAAGGATGCGAAAGTCATGATTGCTTGCCCTCCAAACTTCGAGATGGTCAAAAGATCAGGGACTTGGGCGACAATCGGGTTCACAAGAAAGGCAGGTAAACCACTTTTCTTGGTTTTTCCAGACGGAAAAATAGTAATTGAACGTATAAAACATAAAAACGCATAATGATATAATTTTATATGAGATATGTAAAACAGCGTAATAACACATCATGTGGTCCAATAGCAGTATTAAATGCACTTAAGTGGGCGGGCTTTAAGTTTACAATGAAGAATTCATATAAGAGGTTAGCAAAAAAATGTAAGTATAATGTATCTGAAGGTGCTTGGCCTATAGATGTTCTTAATGCTATAAGCTCATATAAACGTTTGACAGTAACACCAGATGCACCAACTAAAATTCAAGACCTAGATGATAGAATCAGGGCTGGAAGTTCTTGTATATTAACATACTACTGGTATGATGAAGGTGCGCAAGAAGTGTTAAGCCATTATACGTTTATTAGCGAAATGCAAGGTACATCGTTTGTTTGCCATAATATAGATGATGTGTCGACAGCAATCGTGCCTAGAAAAGATATGATAACGTTATTGCGATCGGCTCGCGGCGAAAAGCCATTGGCTTTTTTTATAGACGCTTAAAGTTTTAAACATTCACTGTAGGGTTACGTATATTACAAATTATGGATACACAGAATATGGACAGACGGATTTTTAGACTTGATGATAGCGTAATTGCACAAATCGTGAAACTTGTGCAAGTTGGGCTAATGACTGGAACCGACATCTCAGATCATTTTAGGCTCTTAGTATTAGAGCCCAGTGAGGGTGCTGGTACACTTGTATTGACGCCAGAGTACATGGAAAAAGACGCAAAAGACGTCGAAGCCATGTTTGATCATCTTGAAGATATGATGAGCATGGATGATGATAGTGAAACGAGCTTACATTGACGACTGACAAACTAGAACAGATGTTTTCTTTGCAAGAAAAGTTTATGGAAAGACTCAAGGAAAAACATGAGAATTTTCCAGAGTGGCCATTAGATATTTCAGCAAAGCAAAGTCAAATTGAGTGTAAAAATTTAGCATTTAATAGCATGGGTGAACTATTCGAGGCTGTACAGGAGTTAAAGAACTCAAAGACACATAGAAAAACGCACGTTATTGAGTTTGATAAAGACAAGTTTTTAGAAGAACTTGTTGATGCATACAAATATTTTTTAGAAATTCTTATCTTCGTCGGTATCACACCTGATGAATTCTTTGAAGCGTATAAACGGAAAGACACTGTTTTACACAGAAGAATTTCTGACGGGTATTAATGACATATAACCTATAATTATCTTTAATGCTTGTAAAGATAAAACACCTTCGTGAAGCTATTTCAAAATGCTTCAATGAACGACTTCTTCACGAAGGTGTCATCGATAATATTAAGGAAAAATCTAGTAGGTCACCGGAAGAGTGGGATGAAGCATTTGAAAAGCTTCAAGTTCTACCGCAAGCCAAACTAAAGCAATATCTTACATGGCTTGAACGTGTTTCACGTTCAAATAATGAACCCTTAAGAGATATTTCTCCCTTGGTCATATCATTTGATGATGCTAAAAATAGACAGAAACTTAAAGGTAAAGACGCTGATATTAATTCCTATAAGACCCCTGGGGATCTACACCGGAAGCTTGAAGAGCTTCCTGATGACTCTAAGATAGGTTTCAAGGCAGCATCTGGCGATGCTGATAAGGTTTATGAATCAGACAATTTTGTCATTCTGATGCCAAGAAGCGTGAATGCTTCGTGCGCGCTTGGGCGCGGCACGACATGGTGCACTGCAAGAACCAAGGGTGAGAATTTATTCTATAGTTACATAATAACTAATGATGTTATTCTTTACTATATTCTTGACAAACATGACGAGAGTAAAAAGTGGTCAATTGGCGTAGTATATGGAAAAATCAGGATGCCTAACCAAAATGATATAACAGTCGATCAAGATAACAATAAATTCGAGTTTAGTGATGCATTCGGTGATGAGCATAAAGAGATGCTTGCGGCGATCGAACGTCATGCGGCAAAAATAAAAGAACATCCGGCCCTAGTTGAGATTAAAAAAGCTGTGAAGTCGGTTCCTAGATTTAAAAAGCTTGTTAAGGGATTACGCCCGGCACCATACTTTAGCTTGCTTAATCAGATTAATGATCGCTATGAGGATGGCGGCGGGTATAGTATGTCTATGCTTACCAATGCCGCAGATTATAAACTATCAGATGACGTTAAGTCTTACGCTAAAAGTATATCTATGGCAAAGTTGGAGAAACTTGTTTTGAGCAAAAATGACAGCGACCGGATGATGGTAGCTCGGCACGCAGATGCAACACCTGATATGCTTGATAAGCTGGCAGATGACAGTTTTTTCCGTGTAATGGGTGCCGTCGTACGGCATAGGTCGACGTCAGATAGCACTCTAATGCGACTCGCAGATGCCGGGGACGATTTTGTAAGGTTGGAACTCGCCGGCAGAAAAAGACTCCCTCATGAAATCCTTGTCAAGTTTTCAAAAGATGAAGTGCCAAAGATCCGACGGCATGTCATACGTAGCGCGGATGTTACACCTGAAATACTGGCTAGTATGTTTGATGATGAGAATTTTAACAATAGAAGGTTGGCTAAAAGAAAATATAATAAAATAACTCGCAGCTGGGAGAAATAGTAAACAAAGTTTGTCACAATAATGGGAATTAAAAATCCCATATTTTATATAATTTCTTAATGATTATTGAGAAACATGACATTGAGTGGTTATATTCAAAAGTTGATGGCCTAAAAAAATTAGTAGAAGACAGATATTTTCCTCTTCACTATATTTTAGACGCTGGTGCTTATGTCGCTGGTGGATTTATACGAAAGCTTTTAAATGATGGTTCTACTAAGTGTGTGTTTACGCATTTTCTTAAGGGCGGTGATTTAGATGTTTTCTGCTATGACGAGAACCAAGTAAAAGCCGTAGTAGAAAGTCTAGAGAAGTTCGCAGTCAAAATCCAGTATAGTGAGCTGCCGTCGTATATAATATACGGTGGCAGCAGTCGCCGTCTACGTTGGTCTGAGACGCACGGAAAGCATGCCAAGCAAACAACAATAAACATGCCAGGTAGGCCAAGGATGACGATACAGGTAATAAAATCAAAGTTTGGAAATCCAGTGACAATGCTCAAAAACTTTGACTTTGTCAATTGCATGGTGGGATTCACGCTGCATAATGCGTACATTCATCCTGAGCAACAAGCATTAGAAAAATCAAAGACACTAAAAGCACTCCGGCCTGGAAATTATTTTCCAAATCGCATAAAAAAGTATTTCGTGAAGTATGGATATAAGACGATTGAGAAGAACACGCGCGCTCATTTGGTTAACTGGCTCCACAGTGAAACACAAAAAAAGCCATCGTCATATTGTGCAGCTGGCTTGATGAAGTTCGGGCCAGGTGTGTTGTCTGACGAAGAATTGGCTAGACTTGCTGGCAAATTTACAGTCGAAAACGAGGGCAGTTATGCCTTTAGGAAAGAGGGAGCCCCTATGCCACCTCCAGTAGATCTAATCAACGGTGAGATTGATCGCAGGAAGAGGGGTTTATACACGATCGTACCTGGCGCATTGGTTGAAGTAATAAAAAAGGGTGTTACAAGCTATAATGTTGTTATAAAATCAAACGGAAGGACAGATCAGGGAAATAAAATTTGGACAGTAACAACAAAAAGTGTACCAACTGATATCTCAGATGAGTTCATTACACGAATTGTGGATACAATAAGATGAACTCCTTTTCATTAATAAGGAGACTGATGGGGTGTATCTCATTAGTGATGAAGGTTTACATGAAGCATACAAGTCTAACATAGCAATGTTGCTGTTCGATAATATAAATATTACACCTCACACCGCGAATATACTTGCGGTTGCCATTTTAAACTTAACATTCGATTTAGAAAAAAATCGATAGCAACTACATAGAAAAAATATATGAAAGAGAAAAGTAATATTGTGTTGAAACCGACAAAATTCGTTGGCTTACATGCTCATGATGGGTTTTCGACTTTCGATGGCATGGGCTTACCCCAAGAGCACTTTAACTTTGTACTAGAAAATACAAAAGAGGAAGCTCATCGTAGCGCTCTTGCGATAACAAACCATGGCCACATGAATAGTTACGCTCATGCGTATCTTTTTGCAAAAGATTTAGAAAAGCAAGGCCGAAATTTTAAGTTCATTCCTGGATGCGAAGTTTATATGCATCCAGATCTCGATGAATGGCGCCGTCAGAAGCAAGCTTCTGATGAAACAAAGAAAAAATCTGGGAAAAAGCTGAAGAATGAGAATCAACATGGTTCGACGGTCGAGAATGAAGACGAATCAAAATTCTCAAAATTTTATGACCCTATTAAGAGACGGCACCACCTTGTCGTACTGGCAAAGACGTCTAAGGGCCTTACCAGTTTATTCAAGACAGTCTCTAGAGGATATTTAGAGGGCTTCTATAGGTTTCCTAGGATTGATCTTTCAATGCTTAAGGCGTGCAAGGGTGACTTTGTCGTGTCCACAGCATGTATAGGTGGCCCTCTAGCGTATGATATATTTTCAGAGTTTCCTAGTGCCTCATTTGAAGAGCTTATACCAAGCTTAGTCGATGACAATAATATCCGCAGCAAGGTTCTACAAAAGTTAGAAAATTCTGTTGATAGGCTCGTTGATGCAGTCGGCGAAGAAAACTTTTATCTAGAATTACAATTTAATAAGCTTGGGCCGCAACACCTTGTCAATAGAATGCTGATGGAGCTTTCTAAAAAGACAGGAATTCCTCTTATAGCAACTGCTGATTCACACTACTATAAACCAGAAGTATGGAAAGATAGGGAAATTTATAAGAAGTTGGGGTGGCTAAATTACGCTGAAATTGATCCTACACAGATACCTAAGAGTGTGGAGGACTTAAAGTGCGAGTTGTACCCAAAGAACGCGTCCCAGATGTGGGATGAATACAAGCGCTCACCAAAAGAGTTTTCTTGGTATGATGATCAACTAGTAGCTGATGCTATCGAAAGAACACACGATATTGCATTCAATCAAATAGAAGCAGTGGAGCCAGATACGAGAATAAAATTGCCATCGTATGTTGTACCAAAAGATACAACACCGGCCGCTGCATTAAGTGATCTATGCAATATTGGCATGCAGAAAATGGGTCTAGCTGGCAAAAGCGATTACGAAGAAAGGTTGCTTTTCGAGCTAGAGACGATTACAGAGCGTGATTTTTGTGAATACTTCTTGACTATGAAAGCGATTATGGATATAGCTGCAGAGCACATGCTCGTAGGGTGTGGTCGAGGCTCTGGTGCAGGTTCATTAGTTAATTATGTCCTTGGTATTACACAAATTGATCCCTTGAAGTATGACTTGATTTTTGAAAGATTTATTTCAAAATTCCGCCAAGGCATGCCAGATATCGACTCAGACGTCGGCAATCGTGACTTGCTCATTGGCTTGCTTAAAGATAAATTTGGTGACAGGAATGTTATTCCCATTTCAAACTACAATACATTCCAACTTAAATCACTTATCAAGGATATTTCTAGGTTCTTTGGAATTTCATTCGATGAAGTTAATATAGCTACAAAAACGCTAGACAATGATGTAAGAAAAGCTGTACTACGCCAGGGTGATGACAAGAACTTATTCCAGCTTAAGTTTGATGATGGCATCAAATATTGTAAACCATTTAGAGAGTTTATTGAAAAGTACCCTCATGTTGGTGAACCAATTAAGAATCTTTTTAAGGAGAATAAAGCACTAGGAAAGCATGCTGGAGGTGTTATTGTTTCTGAGAATGTTCCAGAGCAAATGCCTGTTATCCTTTCGAAAAAAGAACCTCAAACACCTTGGGTTGAGGGAATGCATTTCAAACATCTTGAGTCTCTTGGATGGGTGAAATTTGACTTGCTTGGTCTAGAGACGTTACGAATAATCCAGAGATGTATAGAGTTAATACTTCAACGCTGCGGAAATGATAAGTTAGAGCTTGAATTTAATGATGGTACAGTAACAGAAGTATTTTCTTTTCAAAAACTAAGATTAACCAATGGTCAATTAAAAATGGCTAAGCTGCTCAATGAAGATGATGATATTAAGTTACCGATAGAAATAATATGAAATGCCCTAAATGCGATAGAGAGTTTAAGAATTATAACGGCTTAACGACACATTTGGCACGGACACATTCAATAAACCGTGAAGAGTCGTATGTTTTAATTAAGCTTGGCGGCTTAGCGCCAGTATGTGATTATGATTCTTGCTCTAATAAGCCAAAATTTAGAGGCAATTCACGTGGGTATCAAAAATACTGCCCAGCTCATAGGGGAAAATGGCAAGAGGGCTTAACGAAAGATAATGATGAAAGAATAAAATTACGAGGCGCGTCTATCTCTAAAGCACAGCTTGATGGTAAGCATTGGGCACATAACCCGGAAATTAGAAAAGAGACTTGTTTAAAGATAAGCGAAGCTAGAGCATTGACAAAAAAGCCAAAAACTCCTGGCCCGTATGATGATCTTTCTAAAGGGCCCTCTTGGTCGAAGGGCTTAACAAAGTATACAGACCCAAGGCTAAAGAAAATATCCATTGCTGTAAAAGAAGGCATCAAAAAAAATGGGGGAGTTTGGTCGAAGGGTTTAACAAAATATACTGACTCTCGGCTGATAAAGTTATCAACCTCATTACTTCTGCCTCAAGATGAGATTGAAAAGAGGGTAAAGAAAAGAGAAAAAGATTTTAAACTAGTGACATCAACGCTTGACTATAAATCATATCAATCTCATCTTGAGGTAGAGTGTATCAAGTGCAAAACTTTACAAAGAAAGACGTTAAAAGCTTTAGATGAAGGCAGCCAATGTTATATCTGTTTTCCGCCTAGGAAGACGTCAAAAGCACAAGAAGAGGTTCTTACATTCGTAAAAAGTTTAGGTGTCAAAGCATTCTCAACCAGAGAAATAATTCAGCCTAAGGAAATAGACGTTTTTATTCCAGAGTTCAAATTCGGAATAGAATTTAATGGTTTATACTGGCACTCAGAAAAAGCTGGTGCGATATGCATATCACATCAGCAAAAAACGGAAATGTGCTCAGAACAAGGAATTAGATTACTGCATATTTTCGAAGATGAATGGCGAGACAAACGTTCAATAGTTGAGTCAATGATTTCACATAATTTAGGTATGTCGAGAAGATATTTTGCTAGAAAGTGTTTATTACAGGATTGCTCAAGGCAGCAAGCAAGTCAGTTTATGAATGAAAACCATTTAGACGGCAATGTAAAATTTAAGCATGCAATATCATTGTCGATGAATGGAGAAATATTAGGCGCCTTAACTCTAAGAAGAAAAGTGTTTAGCGTTGATACACACGAAATTGAAATTGCTAGACTAGCCTTTAAAAAAGGGACTTTTGTCATCGGTGGAATGTCTAAGCTTATTAGCGCTGCTATTAAGTGGGCAAAAAAAGAGAAATATACCCGTATAATCTCATACGCAGATGATAGATTTGGGTATACACATGCATACGACAAAGCAGGTTTAATTTTTGATAAAAAAACCGTTGCACGATTTTGGTGGACAGACTTTAATCATCGGTATAATAGAACGAAATATAAAGCACGAGATGGAGTGCCAGAAAAAGAAGTTGCTAGGGCCGCCGGTGTTTCTAAGATTTGGGGTTGCAAAAACTCTAAATATGTATTAGAATTATGAAATCAACTAAACATATTGAAAAGTATGCTTCTGGTAAAGTTTTTTTATGTAAGTATATTTTGAATAATGGGCATCTTCATAGAGAAGACGGGCCCGCAATTATTTTTTTTGGTCCATACAGCTATAATGAAGATTATTATCTGAGTGGCGTATTGGCCTCAAGGGAGTATTACCGCTTATACCTACTTGTTAAAAATGATTATAAAGCGTTAGAAAAAACATATGAGTGAAGTATCATTTAAAAGAGATCAACTTTGGCCTAGCGGCGAGTTATGTGTCCGTGAATATTTTATGAATGATGTTCTTCATCGAGAAGATGAGCCAGCTTATATGTCATTTAATAGGGACGGCAGCAAATATTACGAAGAATATTACAAGAATGGGTCAGCCCACAGGGAAGATGGTCCTGCCTGTATAATGTATCATGAGGATGGTACCATACAAGAATTGCTCTACGCTATCCAAGGTAACTACTTCTCTGTGGAAGAGTTTCGCGTATTTTTGCTGCTAATTACTAATTTTACTGCACTTGAGAAAACATATGGATAGTCATATATCACACTTCTATTTCAACTCTGGTGAAGTGGAAAGAGAGATGCATACACTAGGACCCCAGGGTGTTTTGCATAATGAACTTGGCCCTGCAATAACAGTATATCGCGAACCCGGAGCAGTACGTAGATATGAGTATGCCGTTGATGGCGAGCGTCACAGAGAAGATGGTCCAGCTGTTATATGTTACGGTACAAGTGGTAATATCGACGGTCAATTTTATTTCTTGAATGACGAAAAGATGCCAGTAGAGCATTATAGAATCTATTTGCTGGCAAACAATAATTTACATGCGTTAGAAAAGACTTACATAAAGCATGTATTATGTAATAATTACATATTTGAGAGATTGAAGGTCAATTTTATATATACGAACGTCGGCAATGGGCTGGCGACATTTAGCATGACAAAGAAGTAAGATGATAATAGTTATAAGACGCCTGGAGACTCTAAGATAGATTTTGAAGCTTTAAAAGAAACCTATAAATAGATAATAAGCACTTTTAATCTATAGTGTGCTCTTTGTTATTTAATGTATTAATATAATTAATAAATACAGTAGCAGTATTACTGGATTGGTTTTGTCAGGTAAAAGCCTAAAATGAAAGAAATTTTCTACGAAAATGGGAATGTTAAATATAGAGAGTTCTATCTTCATGGCAACCGCCATAGAGAAGATGGTCCAGCTTATGAATCTTTCTATGAAAATGGGAATGTTTATGCCAGACAGTTCTATCTTCATGGCAACCACCATAGAGAAGATGGTCCAGCTTATGAATCTTTCTATGAAAATGGGAATGTTAAATACAGGGAGTTCTATCTTCATGACAAATATCACAGAGAAGATGGTCCAGCTTATGAATCTTTCTATGAAAATGGGAATGTCTATATCAGACAGTTCTATCTTCATGACAAATATCACAGAGAAGATGGTCCAGCTTATGAAACTTTCTGTGAAAATGGGGATGTTAAATACAGGGAGTTCTCGATTCATGACAAAGAACTTTCCAAAGAAGAATTTAGACTTCATTGTTTGTTGATTGGAAACATGAAAGG